>Ga0265306_10000010_pt1 | contig 59532 bp, 60 predicted proteins | sample Helome_3_FD_192493 | JGI IMG/M metagenome (GOLD analysis project Ga0265306, IMG submission 192493) | Marine sediment microbial communities from subtidal zone of North Sea - Hel_20160420 (Illumina Assembly) | ecosystem: Environmental > Aquatic > Marine > Subtidal zone > Sediment ... | reverse complement strand
ACTGGCTGATGCCGTCATTGCAAGACTCAATGTGCTGGGGCCCGCCTCACCCCGTGCCGGCATCCTGGAAATGTCGCTGGCGGAAGCGCGAATTATCCTGGTTAGTGACATGGAAACCGCCATTGCACTGTCAAACCGTTATGCACCTGAACACCTGATTCTGAATACGGCAAATGCGAACACCATGGCGGACCGTGTAAGAAACGCAGGTTCGGTGTTCATAGGCCCCTGGACCCCCGAATCCCTGGGCGATTACTGTTCCGGCACCAACCACGTCTTGCCCACCTACGGCTGGGCCCGATCACACGGTGCACTGGGGTTGGGTGATTTCATGCGCCGCATGACGCTGCAACAGGCCAGCCGCGAAGCTCTCGCCCTGGTTGGCCCCACCGCCGAAATCCTGGCGGAAACCGAAGGGCTCGATGCTCACCGGATGGCGGTTCGAGCCAGGCTGGACGGCAGGAGCGGCGCCTGATGGGCATAGAAGCGCTGGCGCGGCCTGAAATCCTGGCAATGCAGCCTTACTCCTCGGCACGGAAAGAAGCGCCTGGCGAGGGTATATTGCTCAACGCCAACGAATCGCCCTGGCCATTGATCGAAGAATCCGGTTCGCTGAACCGGTACCCGGACCCGCAACCTGCCAGGCTATTATCCCGCCTTGCACAGCTGTATTCCGTACCGCAAGAAACGCTGCTGGTGACCCGCGGAAGCGACGAAGGAATTGATCTGTTAACCCGGGTATTCTGCCGGGCCGGCCAGGACGCAATCCTGCAATGCCCGCCCACTTTTGGCATGTACCGGATTGCCGCACAGACCCAGGGCGCGGAAATCATCTCGGTAAGCCGCAAGCTGCAGGATGGATTCAAACTTGATGAGCAAGCTGTACTGAAAACACTGGGTGAAAACGAAAAAATAAAGCTGATTTTTCTGACCTCCCCAAATAACCCGACGGGGGACGTCATTGATTCAGGGTTCCTGCGGCAGTTACTGCAGGCGGCCAGCGACAGGGCCATCGTTGTGCTTGATGAAGCCTACGCGGAATTTTGCGACCATCCGTCCGCGGCCTCGCTGATCAGCGAGTTCGAACACCTGGTCGTGTTGCGGACCTTGTCCAAAGCCTGGGCATCAGCAGGCCTGCGCTGTGGTGCGGTTCTTGCTCAACCTTCCATCATTGACCTGCTGCGACGCGTGATTGCACCCTACCCACTACCCAGCCCGGTCGTAGAACTGGCTTTGCGTATGCTGGAAGATCCAGTGCTTGAGAAACAAAAACAGTCGCTGGCCCGGTTAAAAAACAATAAGCAATTCCTGCTCAATTCATTGAATAAGCTGTCGTTCATTGATGAAATCATCCCCGGTGAGGCCAATTTTGTCCTGATCCGCGTCGATAATCCAGACGAAATTCTTACGTTTTGTGCCACCCGCGGCGTTATCATCCGGGGGTTTCCGGCAGACCCGCTGCTGGCTGATTGCATCCGCATCTCGATCGGCTCAGAAGATGACCTGGCGGCTTTGCTGAACATATTCGACGAGTGGGAGAACAGCAAATGAGCACAAAGAAACGGCGCGTTCTCTTCGTAGATCGCGACGGCACCCTGATCATGGAACCGGCCGACGAACAGATTGACTCGCTGCAGAAACTCGACCTGATGCCGGGGGTGATACCCGCCTTGCTCAAGCTCGTCGAAGCCGGCTATGAACTGGTGATCGTCAGCAACCAGGATGGCCTGGGTACCGATTCCTTTCCAACGCCGGATTACGAAATCCCTCAGCAAAAAATGCTGGATATCTTTTCCTCACAGGGCGTTCACTTCACGGACGTGCTGATCGACCCTCATTTCGAGCACGAAAATGCGCCGACCCGGAAACCTGGCATCGGCATGGTGCTGGACTACCTGAAATCAGGTGAACTCGACCTCACCGATAGTTGGGTCATTGGCGATCGTGAAACCGACCTGGTGCTGGCCGGGAACATGGGTATCGGCGGCCTGCGCATCGGCGAGGGTCACGAGGATTGGGGGTCGATTACCCACAAGTTGATCAATCGTCCCCGCCAGGCCAGTGTGCAGCGCAAGACCAACGAGACAGACATACGCGTATTTATCGATCTCGACGCCGGTGGCAGCAGCAATGTGGAAACCGGTATCGGCTTTTTTGATCACATGCTGGACCAACTCGCCAGCCACGGCGGTTTCAGGCTGGAACTGAGTTGCAGCGGTGACCTGGAAATTGATGAACATCACACCGTCGAAGATTGTGCACTGGCCCTCGGCCAGGCGTTGAACTCTGCCCTGGAGGACCGGCGCGGTATCGGCCGTTACGGCTTTCTGTTGCCAATGGACGAGTCGCTGGCACAGGTGGCCATTGACCTTTCAGGCCGCCCGGCGCTGGTGTTCGATGCACAATTTCCTCGCGACAGCGTGGGCACGTTTTCCACCGAGATGGTGCGGCACTTTTTTGCCTCACTCAGCCAATCGCTGGGGGCAGCCATTCATTTACAAGTCCGTGGTGAAAACACTCATCATATGATCGAAGCCCTGTTCAAAGGCGCCGGACGCGCGCTGAAGCCGGCGCTGGCCAGACAAGGCAATCAATTGCCGAGCACCAAGGGAATGCTCTGATGTCGATAGCCGTAGTCAATAGCGGTGGCGCCAATATTTCCTCGGTTCTGCATGCATTGCACCGGCTGGGGGAAGAACCCGTGTTCACCGATGACGCCGCCACAATCCGGGCTGCGGACCGGGTAATTTTGCCGGGTGTGGGCGCCGCAGGCCGTGCCATGGAAGTACTGAATGAACATGCACTGGTTGAAACCCTGCGCGGCCTGACTCAGCCGGTGCTGGGCATTTGCCTGGGGATGCAGTTGTTGTTTGAATCCTCAGAGGAAGATGCCGCCAATTTGCTGGGTATCATTCCGGGGCGGCTGCAGCGGCTGCAAGAAACGGCAGGCCTGAGGGTTCCACACATGGGCTGGAACGCAATCACTAATCAAAAGCCAGATTCGTTAACGGATTCGCTGAATCACAAATGGTTCTATTTCGTACATTCTTTCGCAGCGCCGGTCAGTGAATGGAGCCTGTCCACCAGCACACATGGCCGCTCTTTCAGCGCAATCGTCCGGAAAGACAACTTCTACGGCGCCCAGTTTCACCCGGAACGCTCTGCCCGGGCCGGCGCCGAATTATTGCGCGGATTCCTGGAGATCCCTTTGCAATGAAAATTCAAATCATACCTGCCATTGATCTGCTGGATGGCAGTTGTGTCCGCCTGCTGCACGGCGATTTCGAGAAATGCAAAGTTTACGAACTCGATGCCGTGAGGCTCGCATCGGTCTATGCGAACGAAGGCGCCGAATGGTTGCACGTGGTCGACCTTGCTGCATCCCGGGATGGCGACGACGCCGATATCAGACCCTTGCTGAGACTGCTGGAAGATGCGCAACAATCCGTTCAGACCGGGGGCGGGGTTCGTGCCGAGGCGGATATCCGAAAGCGCCTTGAGCATGGAGCGGACCGCGTCGTGGTTGGCAGTTTGTCTGTCAATGAGCCTGAAACTTTTGCCCGCTGGCTTGCGCTGTTTGGCGCGGATCGCCTGGTCGCCGCGCTTGATGTCCGCATTGATGAACAAGGCATTCCCTGGCCACGCACCCATGGCTGGACCCGGGGGTCCGAACAATCGCTTTGGTCGCTGCTTGATTTCTACTCGGACAAAGGGCTGAAGCACCTGCTGTGCACAGACATTTCAAAGGACGGCGCCATGGCCGGACCCAACCTCGACCTTTATTCGGAAATCACATCGCGCTACCCGCAGCTGCTGGTGCAGGCTTCGGGCGGTGTCAGTGGTTTGCCCGACCTGCACAGACTCGACCAGACCGGCGCCCATTCGGCAATCACCGGAAAAGCGCTGCTGGAGGGCTGTTTCACGGTCGCCGAAGCGCTGCAGGCGTTGCGGTGAACGGTGAGGTGATAACAACGGTAGCCCGCAGGATCATTCCCTGTCTGGATGTCCGCGATGGACAAGTGGTCAAAGGCGTGCAGTTCCGGGACCATCGCGTCATGGGCGACATCATCGAACTGGCTGCCCGTTACCGCGACGAAGGCGCCGATGAACTGGTTTTTTACGACATCACGGCCAGCCCGGAAGGCCGCAGTGTTGACGTTGACTGGGTACGGCGGGTTTCTGAAACCATCGACATCCCCTTTTGCGTGGCGGGGGGCATCCGCAGTGTGGAAAATGCCGGCCTGGTGCTGTCTCAGGGCGCCGACAAGATTTCGATCAATACGCCGGCGCTCGAGCGGCCGGACCTGGTCAATGAACTTGTAAAAGCCTTCGGCAGCCAGTGTGTGGTAATCGGGGTGGACTCCATTGCCGATGGCAACAGCTACACCGTACGCTCCCACACAGGAACGCCTGATGCCATGAAAACGCCCGGCAGGGAAACCCTTCACTGGTTGAGTGAAGTGGTTGACCGTGGCGCCGGGGAAGTGGTGCTCAACTGCATGTCCGCAGACGGCACCCGGGCAGGTTACGACATCGGCCAATTGAGCAAGGCCAGGAATGTACTGCCGATCCCGCTGGTCGCTTCCGGCGGCGCGGGCAGCGTGGAGCACTTCGTCTCGGTATTTGAACAGGCCGATGTGGACGCAGCGCTGGCCGCCACGGTGTTTCATTCCGGCCAGATTCCGATCCCCGGCCTTAAACAGTCGCTGGCCGCAGCCGGCATAGAGGTTCGCCCATGTTGATTCAAAACACCCAGGACATTGACCTGCTTGAGTGGCAGAAAATGGATGACTTACTGCCGGCTGTCGTGCAGGACGCATTCGACGGCAGGGTGCTGATGCAGGCCTACATGAACCCTGCTGCGCTGGCTCGCAGCCTGGACAGCGGCAGCGTCACGTTCTGGAGCCGCAGCAGGCAACAGCTCTGGACCAAGGGTGAGACTTCCGGCAATACCCTGAAACTGGTTGCGGTGCACGCGGATTGCGACGGCGACTGCCTGCTGGTGATGGCAATACCGGCCGGACCTGCCTGTCACCGCAATACCGACACCTGTTTTGACAATGACCTTACAATCGCGCCGGAGCTCAGCTTCCTGGCGGCACTGGAGCGCCTGATTGCCGAGCGTGAAATGAAGCGTCCAGAGGATAGTTACACCACCCGGCTGTTCGAAGCCGGCGTGAAACGGATCGCCCAAAAAGTTGGTGAAGAAGGTGTTGAGACTGCGCTGGCAGCAGTCGCCGGCGACCGGGAAGAACTGGTTAACGAATCTGCAGATCTGCTTTATCACCTGCTGGTGTTGCTCAGGGCCAGCGGAACGCAATTATCTGAAATCACAGCTGCGCTTCGGTCCCGGCATGGTGATTCGAAGTGAAGCCTTGATTCATTAGGGAGGTATTTGTTATGTGTCGCTTTATCGCTTACCTCGGCCAGCCCATCATCGTTGATGAGCTACTCATAAAGCCTGAAAACTCACTGGTGCACCAAAGCTACGGTGCAGAGGAAATGTCAGAACCACTCAATGGCGATGGCTTTGGCCTGGGCTGGTACGTTCATGACCTGAGCGAGCGGCCTGGACTGTTTCGTTCCATTACTCCCGCCTGGAATAACCACAACCTGATTTACAATTCCTCGCTAATCCGCACAGATTGCCTGTTCGCACATATCAGGGCTGCATCGGAAGGCAGTATTTCAGAAAACAACTCTCACCCGTTTCATTACGACCAATACCTGATGATGCACAACGGCGTGGTGCCGGAATTCAGGCGGATCAAGCGCAAGCTGTTGTCTCTGTTAAGCGATGAATTATTTCTTTGGATCCAGGGACAGACCGATTCCGAACATATTTTTGCCCTGTTGATTCAGAAAATCTATGAAATGAGGGGTGATGGCCCGCCCCTGTCGGTAGAGCAAATCCAGGCGTGCTTTCAAAGCACCTTCGACACCGTCCAGCAACTCAAGCAAGAAGCCGGAATCGGCGATGAGGTCTCAACCTTCAACATGATGGTCACCGATGGCCATAGAATTTTTGGCACGCGCTACAGCTCCATGCCCGAAAAACAGTCACGAACGCTATATTATTCTGCCGGTAATCGTTTTGAAACGGTAAACGGCGACAGCCGCATGGTGCAGGATGGCCCGGAAGTCAGGTCCGTGCTGATCGTGTCGGAAAAACTGAACGACTTCGAACAGGACTGGACACGAATTCCCAGCAACCACTTTATTGCTGTCAATTCAGACCTGGGTGTTCAACTCAATCCGATGCGGCAGTAAAAATGAAAATCGTTTCATTCATCCCTGAGCTCAAGACCCAAAGGCTGGTACTTCGCCCGCTGCATTTGAGCGACAATTCAGCCTGGTTCGAAATTTTCTCCGACGCCAGGGTGATGCGATACTGGTCGAGAGAGCCTGTTGAAAGCCTTGTTGAAGCGGAGTCACTGCTGCAGCAGGAACTGGATTGGTTTGAATCCGGCAGCAATATAACCTGGGGTATAGCACTGGCTGAATCGAACGTCGCCATCGGCAAGGTCACACTGTTTCAATTCAGTGAGCAAAACAGCCGTGCCGAAATCGGCTACATTCTGGGTTACCCGTACTGGGGCAAGGGTTACATGTCCGAGGCATTGAAGCGTGTTATTGATTATGCCTTCAACGAACTCAAGCTTCACCGGATTGAAGCTGATACGGATCCGGAAAACCATCCCAGCCTGGCACTGCTGGAAAAATTTGGTTTCCAGCGCGAAGGTTTGTTTCGCGAGCGCTGGTGGCTGCATGACAAATGGGCAGACAGCGTGATGCTCGCCCTGCTGAACAAAAAGCTGTGAAGTCAGCAGAGCTGGTTAGGGTTCTTACCCATGCTCTATGCAGAAGTTGTTTTCTTTTCTCGCAGGATCAACGGCCTGGCGGGGTCCAGCCCTTCCATTTCCCGATCCACGCGATCGACATAAACGCTGGCTGAAATATCACCACAAACATTCAGCGTGGTGCGGCTCATATCAAGAATGCGATCGACACCGAGAATGATTGCGATACCTTCTGGCGGCACGCCAACGGTCGCCATGACCAGCATCATCAGCGGCAGCGAGCCACCGGGTACACCGGCAGCGCCAATCGCCGTCAGCACCGCCAGGATAACAACGATCATTTGGCTGCCAAAGGAAAGGTCCACGCCGAAGACCTGCGCGAGAAACAGCACAGTCACGCCTTCAAACAAGGCCGTTCCGTTCATGTTCATGGTCGCGCCGAGTGGCAGCACGAAGCCGGCGATCTTGGGTTGAACATCCAGCTGGTTCTTGGCCGTGGCAATGGAGGTGGGTAAGGTGGCCATGCTTGAACTGGTCGAAAAACCCGTGATGATCGGCGCCCCGATCGAGCGCCAGAATGCCACCGGGTTCATCTTGCCGAAAAACGTGACCAATCCGGTAATACCAATCGTGGCGTGCAGCACAAGGCCGAGCAGAACCACGAATACGTACATGCCCAGTTGCGCCAGGATGGCCCAGCCAAATTCTGAAGTAATGACGAAAATCAGCCCGAAAACTCCATAGGGCGCCAGCTTCATGGCCCAGTTAATGATGGCAATCACGGCATCGCCGATTCCCTCCAGCACATTGATGACCGGTTGTGCACGCTCACGCGGGATCATGGTCAGCGCGGCGCCAAACATCAGCGCGAAGAAAATCAGCGCCAGCATGTCCATATCGGCCGCCGCGGCAACGGGATTGCGCGGAACGATATTCACAAACGTGCTGATACCAAAATCGGGAGGGCCGGAAGACATCATGCCTTCGGCACCGCCGGAAAATTTAGCCATCAGGTCATCACGGGTCTCGTCCGGCAGTCCACCGCCTGGCTGAATCGTATTGACCAGGGTCAGGCCGATGGTGGCAGCGATCAGGGTCGACAAAGCGAAGTACCCAAAAGTCCGCCCTCCCAGGCGGCCCAGCGTCTTCATGTCACCGATCCCGGCAACACCGAGCGTAATTGACGTGAAAACAATCGGCACCACTGTCATAAACAGCATGCGAAGAAAAATCTGACCGGCTGGGAACATGATGTTTTCAGAAACAAAAATCAGCCAGGGCGCTCCGGCAAAAAATGCGTTGCATAGTCCTCCAGCCACGGCACCCAGAACAAGGCCCAAACCAATTTTGGTGTGAAGTTTCATCGGCAGAGTATAGACGAGGGGTATCAGGAAATCAGTACGGGCTCGCAGGCTTGCTATGATAGGTATCCCGAACTTACTCAAATGAACGGCAATGACTATGGATCAGGAAACAAGAGATGCCGGCACCATCGCTGCTTTGATGATCAGAATGCAAGAGCACCGCTTGCCGCGGGCGAAAAGAATGCTCGAGAGAGTGAATTCCGGAGAAATTTTAAGCAACACGGATATAGCCTTCTTAACCAGGGTTTACCAAGACAGCCGCAATACCCAGCCATTGGTTGCCCGTCACCCTGAGTACGAGGGTTTGATCGTGGGCTTTCTTGATCTCTATACCGAAATAATCAACAAGGGGCTGGAGAACGAAAAATCCGGATCATGAAGGCGCGTCATTTCCTGTTCCAGACAGTTCCAGATCCAGGGAATCACCCGGCTTAGGCAGGTGAACCTTGGCACCATTCCGCTTTGAAAGATATTCACTGAAAGCAATCTGTGAGTCCACCTCACCATGAACCAGGTACACCGGTGGCCGGTTTTCCATGTTTTCATACCAGCGGGCCAGGTCATCCTGGTCACCGTGCGCGGACAGTCCGCCAACGGTATGGATGGATGCTCTTACCGGAATGGTCTTGCCATGAATGCGCACAGAACTTTCTCCATTCACCAGGCGCCGGCCCAGCGAGCCATTGGCCTGGTACCCGGTGATCAGCACCTGCGTTTGCTCAAGTTCGAGGTTGCGCTTGAGGTGATGAATAATCCGTCCACCGTTGCACATGCCACTGCCTGCGATCACGATTGCCCCGGACCGGATCCGGTTGATGGCCATGGATTCGTCTGGCGTACGGCTCAGCGTAAGGTTGGGCAACAGGGGCATGCCGCCGTTCTCTATCCTCAGACGGGTGGCTTCTTCGTCATACAGATGCGTGTATTCCCAGTACACTTTTGAGGCCTCGATGGCCATCGGGCTGTCCAGGAAGATGCGAAAACGTTGCAAGCCCCACTGTTCGTAGTGCTTGCCCATCTGGTACATGATTTCCTGGCTTCTGCCGATAGAAAAAGCCGGGATCAGAATATTGCCTTGCCTGCTTTGGGGCGAGGTGAAAATTTCACCCAGTTCGACGATAGTCTGTTCCCGGTCCCGGTGCCTGCGGCCGCCATAAGTGCTTTCCATCAGCACCAGGTCAGCCCGGTCAATCGGTTCCGGATCCTTCAGGATGGGCGTGTCGTACTGGCCCAGGTCACCGGAAAATACAATTTTCCGTTCGACCTCTTTCTCGCTGGCCCAGACTTCGACCGCGCAGGAACCAAGGATATGCCCGGCGTCCCGAAAACGAACCCTGACACCTTTCAAAACTTTGAAGGTCTCTCGGTATTTGCGGCCGCGCAGTTGTCGTATCACCTGCTCCCCCTCGGCCAGGGTATACAGTGGCTTCACTTTCTTGCCGATTTTACGGCTGCGATACTCGGCGTCGCGCTCTGCCAGGTGAGCGGCATCAGCCAGCAGAATGGCGACCAGTTCACAACTGGCTTCCTGGGCGAAGACCGGGCCGCGAAATCCTCGTTTGACCAGCAAAGGCAGACGGCCGCAATGGTCAAGGTGAGCGTGACTGAGCACCACCGCGTCTATTTTCGCCGCATCAAAAGGAAAGGGATCCCGGTTTCTTTCCTCATCTTTTCGGCTGCCCTGGATCAGGCCGCAGTCCAGCAGTACCCGCTGGCCACCGACATGCAGGATATGGCAAGAGCCGGTAACCTCGGCAGCAGCTCCAAAGAATTCCAGTCGCATGGCGTTACTGCCTGAGCATGCGTGCGCGGACCAGCGGAATCGGGGGGCCGCCATAGGACAGGAAGGTGTCATGGAAATCCTTCCATGATTCCCGTCCTTCACGTTGCCCGGTCCAGTCATCTCTCAAATCCCGGATCATCAGTTTGCCGAGCGTGTAATTGAGGTAGGCCGGGTCATAGGTTCCGCGTGCTGCTTGCTGACGGGCCGTTCCTTCATCCTGGTAGGCCTCTTCCATGAACAGTTTCTCCGATTCCTTGACCGTCATGCCCTGCGTGTGCAGGCCGATAGCTGACAGGAACCGCGCATTGCGCAACAGGGCATTACCCAACTGTCCAATCCGGGTTTCAGCAGACGACTCGCGCAGCCCGGCTTCCTGCATCATCTCTTCGGTGTAGTGTGCCCAGCCCTCGGCGAAAGCGTAGGTCACAAACAAGCGGCCAAATATCCAGTCCGAGCGCTTGGCGTGGAGAAAATTCAGGAAGTGTCCTGGCCAGACTTCGTGAACAGAGGTAAACAACAAATCCGACTCGCCCGGAATGTAGGCCTGCTGAACTTCCTCCGACCAGCCCGGGTTTGGCGGTGAAATATAATAAACAGAGGGCTGATTTTTCTCGAAGGGGCCGGGAATATTGATATAGGCTGAATTGGAACGTGCATAGGGCGGCGATTCTGCGACCAGTGCTTCTTCATTTCCCGGAATGGTGACCAGGTTTTTCTCGACCAGGAAAGCCCGCGTTTCTGCCATCTGCAAGCGTGCAGATTCAACCGGGCCACCCGCCGGTTTACGGTTCGCCATCATGGCAAAACAACTGCGGGTGCTTTCACCGGGTGCAAACTCGGCACAGGCTTCGCCCAATGCAATCTGGTTGCGCTTCAGGTCCGCCAGACCCATTGCTTCAAGCTCTGCCAGAGGAATTTCGACGCGCTCGGTGTCGTAGACCATCTGGCTGAACAGCCCGGGGCCGAGTGCATAATCTTCCGTCGCTGTTTCCAGGTTGGACCTCAGCCAGTCTGCCAACTCCTGCATGGCCTGTGCCGCTGCTTCATTGGCCCTGGCAAATTCGGCCTGCAACTCCGGATTACCCACCTTGGCGAATACAGCCGACACGTCATTCCTGAAATAGTCCGCCATGCCACCGAATGAGTCGATGCCATACTGCAGCCGGGTACGGGCCATCGGCATTCTCAAATTTTCACGAATCTGGGCTGCCGCCCGGGATACACTGTCTGCATATCGGACATAGGCCTTCATCCGCTCTTCCAGCGGAGCATAGTCCAGGGCGATGTAAGGGCTCGGATCGAGAGAATCCGACATCCAGTCAAAGTAGAAAGCCGGGTTCACAAAAGGCCACTCTGCTTTTTCCAGCCAGAACAGTGCGCGGTCAATAGCAGCCAGCAAGTACTCCCTCTGGAAATTTCCCTCACCGCCCAGATCTTCGTCACTGAACGCCAGCGCCTGCTCTCTGGCCAGCTTCAGCCGGACCACCTCACGCTCAAGGCCCGCGGCACTCCAGTCCTGCAACTGGCCATCATATTCATGCCGGCCCTGGACCACGGCAAACCCGGGGTGAGTTGCCAGGTAATCTTCGATGTACCGATCAACGAAACCGATCCAGGCGTCTGAAGGTATTTTGGGAGAATCTGCAGCCGGTGTATCAATTGACTGTTCAGCGGCTGATGTCTCTGCTGCAGGAGATTCTGTATCTGTCGAAGACTTGCAGGCGACGACAGAACACAAAAATACCGCGAGACCAATCAGTCTCGCGGTTCTATTGATGATAGGCATTTTGGCTTATTTCACACCATGCATGAGTTTATTGATGAGGGGAGCCACGATCAGGTAGGCGATACCAAACGCCAGCCCAACCCAGAACAACATCATGTACGTATCAGAGTACTGGCTGATTGCTGCGCCCACTTCCGGACCATGGCCACCGCCGGAGGCGATCGCCGCGATCAGGCCTGCGACATACTGCGCCATCGCGATGGACAGGAACCAGCCACCCATCGCCATACCGGTTTCTTTTTCAGCGGCAAGCTTGGTCACCATGGACAAGCCAATCGGAGAAAGGCAGAGTTCACCGGTCGTGTGTAGCAGGTAACAGAAAGCCAGGAAAATCCACGGAACCAATCCGGCGGCGTTCTGGAAATTCGCAATCGCAAACACCAGTACGTAAAACCCGAGCGCGACCTGGATCAGGCCCAGCGCAAACTTGCGCGGTATCGAGGGATTCATATTGCGCTTGTCCAGCCAGGGCCAGATAGCGGCAAACAAAGGCGCGAACAACAGGATGTAAAGTGGGTTCAGTGACTGGAAAATTCCAAAGCCACCTGCTTGCCAGGCTTCCGTTCCGCCAAACATCGGTGTCACGAATTCACGCGCGAAAAAGTTCATTGAACTGCCGGCCTGCTCGAACAGGGCCCAGAAACAGGCATTGGCCACGAACAGGATGATCATCGCAATATAGCGCTGCAACTGCACTTTATCACCGCTTTTGATTCCGGAAATAATGAAATATGCAATCAGACCCAGCATGATGGCGCCCAGCAGCCAGCCCAGGATTTCGCTTTCGGACAGCAGGAAGAAAACTCCCACAGACATGACCAGCGCGCCCAACCCAACCAGGAAAAATCTTCCCCAGCCTTCCTTTTCTTTTGGAGGCAAGCCGACATGCCCCAGCGAGCGCTTGGCCACCTCGAGAAACAATGTAGACAGGATCATGCCGATTGCAGCGGCAAAAAAGCCCCACTTCATGCCGAACTGGACTCCGATCCACGAGGCTGTGATGAACGGGGCAATGAATGCACCGAGGTTGATGCCCATGTAGAACACTGTGAAACCCGAATCGCGACGCACATCACCCGGCGCATACAGCTTGCCGATCATCGTCGAGATATTCGGTTTGAACAGGCCATTGCCCGCAACGATCAACGACAGCCCGACGAGGAACCAGGTCAGATCCTCAACCAATAAAACGAACAGACCCGCCGCCATTATGATAGCGCCGAGCAAGATGGACCTCTGGTAACCCAGCACGTGGTCAGCAATGTAGCCGCCAATAATACCTGTTGCGTATACGAGCGCTGTGTAACCGCCGTAAACCAGGCTGGCCTGCGCATTGGCCTGGTCACCAAGGTGACCAAAAAATGTTGTGGCAACATATACAGCCAGCAGGGCGCGCATTCCATAATAGGAAAAACGTTCCCACATTTCGATGTTGGAAAGCTGCCAAAGTGCTTTGGGGTGCCCCAGGAATTCGCCGGGTGGAATATCAGGCCGGTTGGCCGCTTCGGTTTGGGTGCTCACTCGTTCCCTCCGAGTCTTGTTAAAAGTGCGGTCAGCATACCAGACCGCCCCCCCTTTGACAGCAGACTTAACTCACGTGGCAGGCACTGTAAGCGCGTGCCATAATTAATGGTTCAATCCCCTATCAATCCAAAGGCATTTCAATGGATCAGCAATCTGCGCAGAAATTTGTCGATGAAGTCTGGAATGACTCAATCGTTCCCGAACTCGTCGAGTACATCAAGATTCCGGCCAAGTCCCCGCACTTCGATCCCGACTGGGAAAAGAACGGTTACATCGAAGAAGCCGTTCAGCAGATTTTTTCCTGGTGCAGGAAACAGAACGTCAAGGACATGGAATGCGAAATCGTCCGGCTGCCCGGCAGGACTCCACTGATCTTCATGGACATTCCCGGTGACAACGACGATACGATCCTGATGTATGGCCACCTGGACAAACAGCCGGAAATGACGGGCTGGGCCGACGGGCTGGGCCCCTGGATACCTGTGATGAAGGACGGCAAGCTGTACGGCCGCGGTGGCGCCGACGACGGCTATGCCGCCTACGCCTCGCTGACAGCCCTGATGGCATTGCAGGAGCAGGGCCTGCCCCGCGCACGCTGCGTCGTGATCATCGAAGCCTGCGAAGAATCCGGCAGCTTTGACCTGCCGCACTACATCGATCACCTCAGGGAGCGCATCGGCACACCTTCGCTGGTGGTTTGCCTGGATTCCGGCGCCGGCAACTATGATCAACTGTGGCTGACCGTTTCGTTGCGCGGCATGGCCGCCGGAACGCTAAGCGCCGATGTGCTCAAAGAAGGCGTGCATTCCGGCTATGCTTCCGGTGTCGTACCGTCCAGCTTCAGGGTGCTGAAGCAATTGATCAGCCGACTGGAAGACGAAAGTACCGGAAAAGTATTGCCCGACTACCTGCAGGCAGAAATCCCGGAGCAGCGACAGCGACAGAATCAGCGCATGGCACAAGCCCTGGGTGACGACGTATTCAAGGCCTACCCTTTCTGCGACGGCGTACAGCCCCAGGCCGACAATAACCTGGACCGGCTGCTGAACCGCACCTGGAGACCGGCTCTGTCCGTAACCGGTTCCGAGGGCATGCCGTCTCTGGAAGCGGCAGGCAATGTATTGCGTCCACACACTGCGCTGAAACTGTCAATGCGCCTGCCGCCGACCGTCGATGGCGAAGCGGCTACGGAAATGATGAAGGCCACGCTGGAATCCGACCCACCTCATAATGCCAGGGTTTCCTTCGAAGCAGACCACGCGGCATCAGGCTGGAACGCACCGGACATCGCACCCTGGCTGGACGCCTCGCTGGAGAAAGCATCGCAGGCAGCATTCGGACAGGGCGTGATGTACATGGGTGAAGGCGGAACCATTCCGTTCATGGCCATGCTGGGTGACTTCTTCCCCCAGGCGCAGTTCATGATCACCGGTGTTCTGGGCCCTAATTCCAATGCACACGGTCCTAACGAGTTCATCCACATTCCCTTTGCGCGCAAGCTTACGACTTGCGTTTCACAGGTCATAGCGGATCATTATCACCGCCTGTCCGGATGAAGACTGCCACGATGATCAGATGGATAGTCGCAGCCCAGTGGCTTTTGCTCACTTCTCCACTGCTGGCGGAGGTCACTCACTCGAATGAACATGGCTTCACGGTGAGCCACTCCATCGTTATAGACGCAGAACCCTTTGTGATCTACCGCACCATGACCAGTCATATTGACCAGTGGTGGAGCGCCGGTCACAGCTGGAGCGGGGATGCGGCCAACCTGTATATGGATGTCGAAACCGGTGGATGCTTTTGTGAGCGCCTGCCGGACAATGGGCGTGTTGAACATCTGCGTATCATTTATTTTTCTGCGGGAAAAGAATTGCGCTTTGAAGGCGCACTGGGACCGCTCCAGACCATGGCGGCCCAGGGCAGGATGATCTGGAAAATCGAAGCCGCTGAGTCCGGCAACAAAGTGACTTTCACCTATAAAGTGTTTGGCCATCCCGAGGGCGGGCTTTCCGGGATTGCGTCAGCGGTCGATGGCGTAATTGGTGAACAACTGGCCCGCCTGGGTGAGCGGCTAAACCGGCTCTAATCCTCGGTCAACCGCCTGAATTCGGCTCCCTGGAGCCGTTGCAGCGCGTCGCGGAATTCTTCTTCGAGATCTTCGTTGTCGTCCCGCAGCACCCGTTCCAGTTGTTCTATATTTTCCCGGACCCTTAGCCCATAGGCATGGTCATCACCCCAGACTTCGTAGAGCTTTTCCAAACCTTCCTCGTCATGCCGTTTGAAGATGCGCATCAGGCGATAAGCGCGGGCGTCGTCATAGCCCAACAGCTTCAACGCCTCTTCGCCCATGATCAGGGCGGAGCCAAACGTTTCCCGGGTAATCACGTCTGCCCCGGCATCCATCAGGCCATAAGCATGCGACCGGTCGTAAGCTCTGGCCAGGACTTTAAGGTGAGGAAAAAACTGTTTCGCCGCCACCACCATCTGTTCCGCCTTGTCTTTCTCGTCAATTGCGATCACCAGCAATTTTGCTTCTTCAGCCCCCGCCGCCTGCAACAGCTGCACCCGGCTGGCATCGCCGTAAAAAACCTTGTAGCCGAAGCGGCCGGTCAACTCGATCTGGCTCGAGTCGTGATCGAGCAGGGTGGTTTCAATCCCATCGGCCGTCAACAGGCGGGAAACAATTTGGCCGAAACGGCCGTACCCGGCCACGATCACCGGGTTGGGGCCGGCGTCAATCTCTTCGTCTTGCGCTGGCGCAACGCAATCGATAAAACGCCGCCTGACCTGCCGATCATAGAAAATGATCAGCAAGGGCGTCAGTATCATCGTAAAAACCACCACCACGACCAGCAGATTCGACAACTCGCTGTTGATCACCTGGTTTTGAGTTGCAAAGGAAAACAGTAAAAAGGCGAACTCGCCTGCCTGGGCCAACAGGAAGGCGAACATCAGGTTTTCTGCCAGGTTAAGCCGAAAAGCCCTGCCTAAAATCAGCAGCACGACAAATTTACTGACGATCAATGCGGCCACCAGGCCAAACACCAGTGCCGGTTGCCCGGCGACGACATTAAAATCGATGCTGGCCCCCACGGATATGAAAAATAACCCCAGCAACAGTCCCTTGAAGGGTTCAATATTGGATTCCAGCTCATGCCGGAACTCGCTTTCCGCAAGCACCACCCCGGCCAGGAACGTGCCCAGCGCGGGGCTCAAACCCACAAACTCCATTGCCAGGGTGATACCGACAACCAGTAGCAGGGCTGTCGCTATAAACAACTCCAGACTGCGGACCGCTGCTATCCAGCGAAAGGCCGGGCGCATCAAGAACCTGCCGCCGAGCACAATACTTCCGACCACGCCAAGAACCACCAACCCCTTGATCCAGCCTGTCGCTTCGAGTTGGGAGCCATGGGTCGAAATTTCGGCAGAAGCCAGGGAACCCCCATCGAGTGCGAGAAATGGCAGCAAGGCCAGTATGGGAATAACCGCAACGTCCTGAAACAACAATACAGAGAAACCGGCACGACCCGCGGGCGTACCCATCCAGGATCGTTCTTTCAGGGTCTGTAATACGATGGCGGTAGAAGAAAGGGCAAGGATAAGCCCGATCGCCACCGCAGCCTGGCCCGGCACTCCCAGTAGATAGGCGGCGCCACCAATGACTCCGGCTGAAATTAATACCTGCGAGCCACCGAGGCCCAGAATCGAGACCCGCATCCGCCACAGAAGTGATGGTTCCAGCTCGAGCCCGACCAGGAACAGCATCAGGACAACGCCGAATTCGGCAAAGTGCATTACGTCCTGGCCTTCTTCACCGATAAAGCCAAACACGAACGGACCAATGACTATGCCCGCTATGATGTAACCCAGTGCCGAGCCGAGGCCCAGGCGCTTGGCCAGGGGCACTGCCAGCACGGCTGCGAGAAGATAAATAAAAGCCTGTGAAAAGAATTCGGTAAACATCGTGGGCCTAGCCTAACTGAATTTCAGCTCACTCTGCACAATGCATTGACTGATGGCACACGACGTTGCTATCAAAACGCTCCATCTGGATCGTGGGGTGGTTGACAGCAAAACGTGATTCGAGAGCATGCGCCACGTCGCTGAGAAATTGATCGCTATCCGGGAAATCGTCCATCACGAGATGGGCAGTGAGCGCAGTGTCCGTGGTGCTCATCGGCCATATGTGAAGATCATGCAAAGCCCTTACTCCCGGCAGTGAGGATAGAAATTCACGCACCGCGTCCGGGTCGACGTTGCGCGGTACGGCATCCACCGCGAGGTTGAGCGAATCCCTGAGCAGGCCCCAGGTAGAGAGGAAGATAACGCCCGCTATGAATAAGCTGATCAGCGGATCAATCCAGTTGAAACCGTAGAAAAAGATCAGCGCTCCGGACAGAACCACGCCGAAGGACACCACAGCATCGGCCGCCATGTGCAGGAATGCACCCCGGATATTGAGATCATGATCTTTGCCTGACAGGAAAAACAGCGCGGTAACCGTATTGATGACAACGCCGATGGCGGCAACGATCATGATGGTCTTACCGGCCGGTTGGGAGGGTTCCATCAGCCGATTAACAGCCTCCCAGCCTATAGCTCCCACTGCCCCCATCAACAGCAGGCCGCTGAACAAGGACGCAATTATGGTTGCCCTTGAATAACCGTAGGTTCGCCGCGGGGAAGGTTTTCTCTTGGCGAGCACGGCGGCGCCCCAGGCCAGCAGCAATCCCAATACATCACTCAGGTTATGGCCGGCATCGGTTAAAAGCGCCAGCGAATCCGACATCACGCCAAAGACTGCCTCAACAATGACAAAACCAACGTTGAGCAGCACGCCCACAGCGAAAGCCCGATTGTAATCGGGCGGCGCATGATGATGCTGATGATTTACCTGTCGATTCAAGATTTCAGCCGACTTTTGCTTATATTGTGATTCATTGTATCAGCGGGACGGATTCTTCTTTAAAATTGAGTATTCAAACATACAAATACAAGTGCAGGTGTGGAAGATGAGCAATGAAAGCCGGATTTGGTTCAATGGTGAATTACGGAACTCCGAAGATTGCACGGTGCATATTTTCAGCCATGCCCTGCACTATGGCAGTTCGGTGTTCGAGGGTATCCGTGCATACGAAACGCCTGGAGGAACCGCCATTTTCAGGGGTATGGACCACATTAAACGCCTGAAATACTCGGCCGATGTCTATCGCATTCCTGTGCGTTACAGCGTTGAGGAATTGCATGAAGCCTGCCGGGAAACGGTGAAAGCCAATGGCCTTGCCAGCGCTTATATACGCCCACTGGTATCTCGCGGGAACTGCGGGCTGGGCGTCATCCCGAAGGACCTGAACGTCGTTGACGTGGCCATCATGGTCAGCCCCTGGGGCGCATACCTCGGAGAAGATGGACTCAAGAACGGAATCAAGGCATGCATTACATCCTGGAACCGGCTTGCTCCCAACACGATGCCCCCCGGCGTCAAGGCCGGCGGCAATTACCTGAGCAGCCAATTGATTGGGCTGGAAGCCCGCGAACGAGGCTTCGAAGAAGGCATCGGGCTGGGCACGGATGGTTTGCTCAGCGAGGGCGCCGGTGAAAACATTTTCCTGGTATCCAAAGGGCAATTGCTCACACCGCCTGCTTCTGCTTCGATCCTGGGAGGAATCACCCGTGATACCGTCATGACGCTTGCTTCCGAACTCGGCTTTCAGACAACCGAAATCAGCATAGCCCGCGAACAGCTGTATGGCGCGGACGAGATATTCATGACCGGCACGGCGGCCGAGGTGACCCCGGTCAAGCAGGTAGACCACATGATCATCGGCAATGGTGGCTGTGGCCCTGTAACGAAAAAACTTCAGGATAGTTTCTTCGGTCTGTTTAACGGCAAAACCAGAGATCAATGGAACTGGCTGGAACCGGTTTAAGCACTCCGGGGTGACAAAAAACGTCACTCAGCTGACGTAAAGCGACATATTTTCAATCGCTGTTAGCGGCCCTGTCCGCGGTTTTTTTCATAAATCACTGTATTTAAAGCATTTATTAAATTTGGCCTCTTTTGGCTCGATTCTTGTATATATAAGGATGAACTAACTAACTGTCTGGTAGCAGTTAGCGGGAGTATCCGGGGCCCTGCCCCTCTTTGCCCAATCAGGGCTCCGGCTCTCCCCCTCTTAACAGGAGGTAAAACCGAAATGAACTCACGGAGCTTTTGTCATGGAAGACACGCTAAAAAAGCTGTTTACCGTATTTACACGGCCACAAAATCAAAAGGATCGTCGCCAGCTGCAAACTGACGACAGATCAGCAGGCACAGACCATTTGGGGTCTGTAGCCCGTCCACACATCAGCTTGAAAGCCAGAATGCTTGGGGGACAGGCAAAAACGATCATGCGCCTAGGGGGTTAGCTGCGCTGATCACTAATAGTGTCCGCCGCGCATCGATTCGGCACGGAATCAGGACATTGCTTGTAACATTACCACCCGGCGTCAGCCGGGTTTTTTTTGTCCGCCCGATCAGCCAAACTGGCTGGCATGGATGAAACCACGCTACAAACGGCTGACATCTTGCTACGGGATTCCGGATTGCTGGCCATCAACAAACCGGCCGGCATCCCGGTGCACGGGAGCCAAATCCTGGAAGACCGGCCCAACACACTATTGGCAATGGTCAGGAACCATGAAGGCATGCTGGTTCATGCAATTCACCGGCTGGACCGGCCGGTATCGGGTGTTAACCTGTTTTCCGCGAACCGCGCCCTGCTCGCCCAGATGTCGCAGGAATTCGAAAACCGCCGTGTGCAGAAAAATTACCTGGCGGTCGTCAGGGGTTGGCCGGAGGAAAGTGGCGTTATTTCGCACCCACTGCTACCGCCACGCGACGAAAGAAAACCGCATTCGGTTGCTCGCGATGCGGTTACACGGTATGAACGGATCGCCACTGTCGAGACCCCGTTTCCGGTCGCCCCTTATGCAACGTCACGTTACAGCCTGCTGGCGTTATATCCCGAAACCGGAAGACGCCACCAGTTGCGCATGCACATGAAGCACATCAGCCATCACCTGATCGGAGATACGAGCTACGGCCGCGGAGAACATAACCGCCTGTTCCGGGAACAATTTGATTGCCGCCGATTATTGTTGCACGCATGGTCGTTGGAGTTTCGCCATCCGGTTTCCAACATACCTGTACTGATTCATGCACCGCTGGACGAGCCGTTCAGCAACATCATCAAGGCATTTTCCTGGGAGGACGCTATAGAACGCCGGTAATGATATATCCGCCGGATTTCTGATCATGCTCCAGCGTAAGCATGCCCTGCGACTTCATCTCCTCCAGTAGTTTCCCGAACGAGCGAAAGCCATGATAGCTCTCGTTGAATCCCGGTTTGCGGCGTTTCAAAGCCTGCTTGACCATGGAGCCCCAAAGCTTGTCTTCGGCTCCGCGTTCTGAAAACAGGCCATCGATGGTTTCAAGCACCTGCTCGAAGGCTTTCTCGGCGCGTGCTTCCTGACGGCCCTTTTTGCCCCCCCGTTCATCATTTTCCCTGGGTTCAGCTGATTTCTTTTTAACCGGTTTGCGCTGCTTGGCAATCCTGATCAGATCGTCGTAATAAATGAACTCGTCACAATTTGCGATCAATAAATCAGACGTTGAATTCTGCACGCCCACACCAATAACGACCTTGTTATTCTCGCGCAGCTTAGACACCAGCGGTGAAAAGTCTGAATCGCCAGAGATAATCACGAAGGTATCAACGTGTGACTTGGTATAACAAAGATCCAGCGCATCAACGACCATGCGGATATCTGCAGAGTTTTTGCCCGACTGACGCACATGCGGAATCTCTATCAGCTCGAACGATGCTTCGTGCATGGCTGCTTTGAAACCCTTGTAGCGATCCCAGTCGCAATACGCTTTCTTGACAACAATGTTGCCTTTGACCAGCAGGCGCTCCAGCACGGCCTCAATTTCGAAGCGGGCGAAATTAGCGTCGCGCACTCCCAGCGCAATATTTTCGAAGTCACAAAAAAGGGCTAGATTCTGAGTGCCGTTGGCCATGAACAAAGATCCTGAAGGGGAATCCCATTTTACGTGATTTCGATCGAAGGTGCTGCATGTTCAGCAGGCAATACCGTTATGATGCCCGGATGAATCAACCTTCGAGCGACCCGACACCCTATTACCGGTTGGACCCCGACACGGTTTTGCAGGCCATTGACAGCACCGGCCTGTTAACCGATGGACGCCTGCTGGCGCTTAACAGCTACGAAAACCGTGTGTACCAGGTGGGAATCGAAGATGCGGAACCGGTCATCTCCAAGTTCTACCGGCCGGGCCGCTGGACCGACCAACAGATCATGGAGGAGCACACATTTTCCCTGGAACTGGCCGAGGCTGAAATTCCACTGATTGCTCCACACCAAATTGATGACCACTCACTGTTCAAGCATGAAGGATTCCGCTTCGCGCTGTTCAAACGCCAGGGCGGTCATGCACCGGAACTGGAGGATCGCGACACGCTGCTCTGGCTTGGCCGTTTCATAGGCCGCATTCATGCGGTAGGACAATCCAGACCCTTTGAGCACAGGCCTGCATTAACACCCGAACGGTTTGGAGATGAATCACTGGCTACCATCAGGGAAGGCCAATGGCTGCCGCCTCACCTGGATGTCGCTTTTGACAGCCTGGTGGCAGACCTGATGCTGCATATTCGGTCAGCCTGGGAGCGCGCCGGTGATATCCGCTTAATCCGCCTGCATGGGGATTGTCATCTGGGCAACCTGTTGTGGCGGGATGGCCCCTATTTTGTAGACATGGACGACTGCCAGTCGGGCCCCGCAATTCAGGATTTATGGATGCTGTTATCCGGTCAACGACATGAGATGGAGCAGCAGATGGCGGATATCATCGAGGGTTACCGGCAGTTCTGTGATTTTGACCAGCGTGAACTTCAGCTGATCGAGGCGCTCAGGACGCTGCGCATGCTCCACCATGCCGCCTGGCTGGCCCGCCGCTGGGAAGACCCGGCATTTCCACTTGCCTTCCCCTGGTTTGACAGCCCCCGGTACTGGGAGGACCTGGTGCTGAGCCTGCGCGAACAACTCTCAGCCATGCAGGAGCCTGCACTCAGCTTGCCGTTTTGACTGGACACTAGTAGTGAGGCGGCACCTCGTGCCCTGGTGCATCCGCGGGGATAGCTGATGATTCCGCCAGATCGCTGAGCTTGCCGGCGAGCGCCTTGAGCCTGAGTTCCATCCGGACCAGTTCCCGGTCCTGGCGTGCCACGGTCTGGTTCAGTACTTCAATGGTATCGTCCTGAAATGCCAGGCGGCTTTCCAGTTCATCCATTCGGGCTTCGATTTGATCTTCCATCGGCTTCATTCTTCCTCGGGGGGCTGCCACAGCTCCACGCGATTGCCATCCGGGTCGACAAACCAGCCGAAGCGGCCGAAGTCCTGCTCTTCTCTCTCATCCAGAACCTGCGCTCCGCCAGCCGCGACATTCTCCAGTGCCAGGTCCAGGTCGTCCACCACCAGGTTGATCATGTAACCCTGGCCTGACGTGCCGAAATATTCAGTGTTGGCCGCAAACGCGCTCCACACAGTAAACGCGTTAGCCGGCATACCGGAAGGGGCAAAGCTGGTCCCCCGGGTATCGCCCCACTCTTCAACCTGGAACCCGAGATGCTCCTGGTACCAGTTTCCCAGGCTGACGGGATCCTTTGATCGGAAAAAAACACCACCAACACCCAGTACGTGACCCTTGCCCGTTTGACTCATCGCTTTTCCTCCAGGAACGGTCTCATGTTAACCCATGCAGTCAGCCTTGTGAGCATTGTGAATCAAGGGTAGTCTTTTCCGATGCTGGCAATCCAAACACCCTTTCTACACAAAAACTGGCTCGCTGCTTGCGTGCTTTTATGGCTTTGCGGCTGTGCAACTTTACCGGACGATCTGCAGCAAACCCCCAGCCAGGGTTATCAGGATCCAGAGCATACGCTGCTGGGCGCATTCATTGCAGAAACAGCACCGCAGGACAAGACCCTCTCGGGTGTTCAATTGCTGGCAAATCCAGGCAAGGCCTTCAGTGCCCGCTTCGCGATTGCCGGATTCGCCGAAAAAACATTGGATATGCAGTACTACCTGTGGAAAGGGGACCTGGCTGGAAAACTGTTGCTGTGGCGGGTGCTGGAAGCAGCAGATCGGGGAGTCCGGGTGCGCTTCCTGATAGACGACATCTTTCACGCGGGCCGTGACCAGGGCTACGCCTTGTTTGACACCCATGCCAATATTCAGGTGCGGGTGTTCAACCCCATGGCCAACCGCGGCGCAGCCCGTAACCTGAATTTCCTGGCCAACAAGAAGCACCTGAATCACCGCATGCACAACAAGATATTCATGGCGGACAACGCCGTGGCCGTGCTGGGTGGACGAAATATTGGCAATGACTATTTTGGTGTCGACACCAAGGCAAATTTTTTCGACCTGGATGTGCTGACCGTGGGACAGGGCGCGCGGGAGGCTGGAGCAGCATTTGACGAATACTGGAACAGCAGGCATGCCGTCCCGATCAGCGTATTGCATCAAAAGACCTATAGCGAGGAAGACCTGGAGGCACAAAGAAAGTTATTGAGTGAATCACTGCTCCAGCTGGACGCTATGCCTTTTGCCGTGAGCATGGAGGCAACGGAAACGCTGGAAAACCTGAAACGCTGGAGGGATCAGTTAATCTGGACCGAAGCCCATGTGGTGGTCGATCCGCTGGAACGTTTCGACGGCCAGGGAGAATCAGCCCTGGTGGAATATGCTCAGGAATGGGTGCAGGAAATAGACACTGAGTTCCTGGCCGAATCCGCTTACCTGATCCCATCAAAGCAGGGTTTGGAGAACATGCAGCAGATGACGAGTCGTGGTGTGCGGGTGCGGCTGCTGACCAATTCCCTGATGTCCAACAACCATTTGACAGCCCATTCCGGCTATATGAAATACCGTAAAGAGATGCTTGAAGCCGGCGTCGAACTGCATGAATTGAGAGCCGATGCGGCACTGCGTGAACACTTCAGGGCAAACAAGAAAGATTCCGAAGTTCCGGCCGGAATTCACACCAAGTCGTTCGTCATTGACGGGCAACAGGCGCTGATCGGTTCCTTTAACTTCGACCCACGCTCCCGGGACCTCAATTCCGAAATCGGCCTGGTCGTGTCCAACAGGGAGTTTGCGCAGCAGGTTGTCAACGAGATGAACCAGGATTTTCACCCGGAAAACAGTTATCGCCTGTTCCTGAATGAAAATGGCAAGCTGCGTTGGGAACTAACCAATCCGGATGGCAGCATGACTATTTTCAAGCACGACCCGGGAGCATCCATCTGGAAGCGGATGGGCGCCCGGATATTGTCCTGGCTGCCCATAGAAAAGGAACTTTAGCGCTGGCTCTTTGAGTCGAACCGTGTGCGAAATATCCAGTCCCCTATCGGATAAGTGATATTGAAATTGTAGTGGGTCATCAACCGGGGGTCATGATGATGCAGATGCAGATTCCGCAGGATCTGCAATCCCGGAATCCGGCCAATCCTGGACTGCGGGTCGCAATGGTACGCGAAATGCAGCCATTCATAGTTGAGAAAATAGGCCAGTGCCATGGCCAGCGCCAGCCAGGCGATGTTGGGTGAGGCGGTGTAATAAAGGACAAGCCACATCGGCAGACCAAAACCGCCCAGAAAAAACACGATCATTTCCGGCGGAAACAGCACCGCCTTGTAATCCCTGCTGTCGGCAAAAGTCATTTCCTGGTCGGTAAAAAACCGGTGATGCTGCCTGGTATGCCTGAAAAATAACACCTTGAGCCCTTTGACCGGGTGGTGCATCGGATAACGGTGACCAAAATACTCCACCAGGTTGGCATAAAGGATAACCGCCGGGACGGTTAGCCACTCCAGCGGCTTGACCTGGTCCAGGCTTATGGCGCAAAGCACCACCACCAGCAGGCTGACAATAGACGTAAACGCCAGGTGCAGCCTGCCCCGGTAGTTCCTGCCTATTTCTTCGCTACGGAACTGCTCCCGGAATTGCTCGACGGACGCATTCACAGCCATGACCGTTGTATTTTCCCGTTTGTCCGGCTACTTGAATGCCGATTGCAGTAACAACTGCAGGTGATTCCATGAAGCCGCATCGGCCCTTTCGTCATACCTCAGGGGCAGGCCGTATTTCTCACCGTTGGTCGTTGCAATAGGGTTACTGAAGCCATGCAATGCAGTCGGCAGGGGAACGAACAGGCAATCAGCACCCGTTTTTTCCATCTCAGCCTTGAATTCCTGGACTGCCTCGTCAGGAATCAACACATCGTCTTCACCATGGTAGACACCGATTCTGGCCGTCACATCACCACCTTCGCCCTCGGCGGCAACGCCCAGCGGCAAAGCGCCGTGAAAAGAGCCCACCGCTTTTAGATCCGCGCCGTAACGGGCCATGTGCAATACAATTCCGCCACCCATGCAATAGCCGATGGCCGCGCAATTTCCGGCATCGACAGTGCGGTGTGCCTGCAGGGCGTCCAGTGCTGCGTTGAACCGGCTGCGAACCGTTGCCAGGTTTTCCAGCAGGCCGTTCATCAGCCCACCCGCCGCATCCGGATTGTCCGCAACCTGCCCACCGCCGTACATATCGAGCGCCATGCCGCAATATCCCAGATCGGCCAGCATGTTGGCACGACGTCGTGCGTACGAATTATTGCCCCACCATTCATGGACGACCAGCACGCCCGGACGCTCTCCTTCGACCTGGCTGTCCCAGGCAATGTATGCGTTCATTTCAACGCCATCGGCGCTGTAGCTGAATTCCTCTGATTGAATATTGGCCATGGATTTATAGGCTCCGCTGAAAAGTTTTTATCATTTTACAGTTTACTGCAATCGGCTCTACATTGTGATTCGCGTATGCTGTCCCCAGATAATCGTCCTGCAACCAAGGATTCAAATATGAACAATCCCAATACCAGCAATGAAATCAAGATGGATGCCGACGGTCTTTACCGGGAAGAAGTGTTTACTGACAACGCAGTAGGCACACTGCGGCGCCTGACGCCGGTCACTGCCAGCGGCGAGACAGACACGGCGCGCGCCGAACAGTACGTCGGCTCTACCCAGGTGATGACAACGGCCGGACCACTGCCACTTTCGTTCGAAATCCAGGCGGAAACACTGGCCGACGCCGCCGCCGCTTTTGGCGATGGTGCGAAGGCAGCATTTGAAAAAACCATGGAAGAACTCAAGGAAATGCAACGCCAGCAGTCCTCATCCATCGTCGTTCCCGGTGCGGGAATGGATCCCATGGGCGGTGGTGGCATGGGTGGCGGCAATATACAAATGCCATGATGAAAGCTGCCTGGGTTATCGCTTTTCTGATAGGGCTGTCGCCATGCTATGCCGTGGCTGCAAAAGATCCTACATGGAGAGAAGTTGACCCCGACAACCTGGTGTTTATCGAGTTATTCGAAGGCCAGGTAGTGCTTGAACTCAACCCACTGTTTGCACCCAAAACAGTCGTACAATTCCGCAAGCTGGTGCAGGAGCGCTTTTACGACGGATTGAGCTTTTACCGCGTGATCGACGGTTTCGTGGCCCAGGGCGGAGACGGCAGTGATCTTGGGGAACTTAGCCTGGTTCCCCTGATCGATGCAGAGTTCGAGGCGCAGAGGAACGAAAATGTTCAGTTCACCCGGGTACAGAAGAATGATTTGTTTGCGGATGAAACCGGATTCATCAACGGTTTTGCCACAGCAAGAGATCTGTCTGAAAACACCATCTGGCTAACCCACTGCCCGGGCGTTGTGGCCATGGCCAGGAATGACAGCCCGGACTCCAGCAGAACGGATTTCTACATCGTCATAGGCCAGGCGCCCCGCTATCTCGACCGCAACATGAATGTCTTTGCCCGGGTAATTGACGGCATGGATGTGGTGCAACAGATAAAACGTGGCCCGGCAAACGAAAATGGCATCTTCCAGGACGATACCAGCAGCAGCAGGATTCGCAGCATTCGGCTGGCTTCCGATATCCCCAAGAAAGAACGCTTGTCAGGCTTCGTCGTAGACACCAACAGCAAGGGCTTTGAGCAAATGCTGAAAAGTCGTCGCGACCGCAAGCAGAAATTTTTCCACAAACAGCCGCCCGAGGTTCTGGACGTTTGCCAGGTCCCGGTTGCGAGCCGTACCACCAAGTAGCAGCCGCCTGTCAGTGCCGGCGGCGCCCGCCCCCGCTGCGCGCGCGATGCGAGCTGTACTGACTGCTTCGCGCTGATGACCGTTGCCTTGAGTAGCTCTGCCGGTCCAGGCTGGATCGGTTAGAACTGTAACCTGAACTGGATTGCCTGTAGGCACTGGTATTTCTCGTGTTGCTGCCGGTATTCCGTGTAGTGGCACTGCTCTTGCGATCGTAAGTACCGGCACCCGAAGCCGGCCGGGTCGTTGACGTTGTATTAGATGGCCTGGATTTATCAGCGACACCGGTAGATGGAACATTGCTCCAGCTCTTGCCATCATTTTTTTGCCAGCCTTTGTCGGTCTGGCGGTACACGGTTCCGTTGCGATCGGTAAAGACATCATTTTTTGCTGTCGACGGCCGTGCTTTCCTGTCACTCGCTGACGGCCTGCTCAAATCACTTGCCTGGATCTTTCCGCTGTCCGGTCGTGTCGACGCGCGGTTGGCCGCTGACCGGTCTGCGACTTTGCCGCGATCGCGCAATTCCTGCGAACCGGGACGTGTATCGCGAGTCTTGGCCACATTAGCCCTTTGCGCCTTGTCACGGTACAGATTGTTGTCGCGGACATTCAGGTTGCCACGATTGACATTGATGTTATTGATGTTGATGTTGTTGTTGCCATAATGGACGGGGCGCGGCCGATAGCCACCCGGCCCCCAGCGACCGTTGTGACGATGATGCCAGCGATGGTGGCGGTGCCAGTAACCGCCGGAGTAAAATCCTACGCGGAATGGGCCATAGCCCCAACTCAGCCCGAAACCCCATCCGGTCCACGGATTGTAGTTGATATGAAAACCCCACGTTGCGACGCGCGGGTAATAGTAATACGGTGAAATCCAGGGGCGGTAATACCAACCCGTGCCATACACAATCGTTGTGTTGTATACATAACTGCCGGTATATCCCGGGGTGTAGCCAACGTAGACGACCTCCGGCGTGGTCTCGTAAATGTAAACATATTTCACGTTGTAGACGGGGCTTTCCGGTGGAATAGCCTCCACATTTTCAGGCCTGCTCTCTGCCACGCTCCAGGGCCCTGACGCCGAACTGCTTATGTACCAGACCGCATCCTCGACCACATAATAGTTGTTGCCTGATTTAAGGACGGTCGATGCCGTATTGACGGCGTAGGACAAAGAGGTTCCATCAACGCTTGCAAATTCTGGGTCACCGTCATAGGTAACTTCCAGCTCCACCTGGCCTTTTTGCACCGCTGCTGTCTGGGGAATCTGGGCATCCATAACGGCTTCACGGGCTTCGTCTGTTCCGGCCACGTAAACCCGCGAATCCGCTTGCCTGGACTCCGCCGGAATATTGGCAAATGCAGCAGGCAGTTCATTCGAACTACGGAAAGCCCAGGGCCCGTTTAAAGACTTGGCATAAAACCAGCGGCCGGACAGAACAATGTAGTAATTCTGTTCAGTCACATGCATGAAGACATCGCTTTGGCTGTTGGTCAAAATCAGCAAGTCATCAACCAACGGCTCAAAATTGGGTTCGCCTTCGGAAACGATCAATTCTGCCGGCTCGGTAGTTACCACGATCTCCGGCGCGTTCTGGGCAGTGATCGGCTCGGCATCTTCGTCAGTCTCACCCTGGTCCGCTTCTTCCTGGTTTACCATGCTGCTGATATTTGTGGGTGGGCTCGGATCGAATGTCCAGGGGCCGGTGGCCTTGCCTGCTTTGTACCAGACACCACTGGCGGCGTTGAGATAATAGAAACGCTGGCCATCATAAATCAGTGGATAAGGCGTATTGATGACGGCCTGGAATGTCGAATTCTCTATTTCCCTCAGGACGGGTTCTCCATCCAGCGAAACCAGCAGCGCCGGATGGTCACGATAGATGATCTGGGGCGGATCCATTTTGAGATTATTCGCGGCGGCGATCTGTTCCTCGGACGCCTCCAGTGACGTCAGCAAAGTGTCGAGGGAAAAATCCACGTCCCAGGTGGGCAGACCCTCACGGATGTATTGCTCCAGTTCACCGTGAACATGCTCTGAGCCTTCTGGAAAGCGGGTGTCGGTGGCCTTCAGGTCAACCATGTGCACAGTGCGGGATTCGCGGTCGATTTCCACACGCGATTCAAACCATGCAGCACCGAAAACCGGCTCACTGCCTTGCGCATCCTTGTAGGCCATGGCGGCGCGGAAGAAAAGAACATCCCCTTCCAGGGTGTCTACCTGTGGCTGGTACATCGTCACCACTCCGGACTGGATATCCAGATCCCGGGGCCAGGTCAATGCGGTGTCCCGGGCGTATACAGAGGCACCGAACACCAACGATGCTGCGAACAGCAAGACAGAGAGGATTTTTACAGGCATAGTACTTTCCAGAATCTACTGTTGATCGATCAGTTTACTGCAAATCACTTGAACGCCTACTGAATTGTGGCGCCAAATAAGTAAAATATGACTGCTTTTAAAATACTCGCCGCTGACATTGGCGGAACCAACGCGCGATTCGCCGAAGTTGAAATTTCCGGGCTCTCTGGCTTCTCTATGTCCGAGCCGGTGGTATTCCCAACCTGGTCGGATGCGATCGACTCTTTTGACATGTTGCTGGATCACTACGCCACCAACCGGCCGGCCGGCAGCATGGCGATTGAGGATTTCGATGCCCTGGCTATCGCCATTGCCGGCGCAGTGAACGGTCAGCGCGGCACCCTGCCCAATATTGCCTGGGACATCGACTTGACGGTTTCAAAGCCGGTCCGCAGAGCCTTCCTTCTGAATGATTTCTTTGCCCAGGCCCATGCCTACCTCGAGCCTGATATTTTCGAACGCCTGCACCTGGTCAGACCGGGGCCGGGCGCCGGGCCGGGTTCAATAGCGATAGTGGGCGCTGGCACCGGACTGGGTCATGCCGCCCTCAAGCCGTACCAGGGCGAACGAATTGTGGTTGGGTCTGAAGCCGGCCACAGCTCTTTTTCGTTCCATAGCAAACGGGAACGTGAAATCGAGTCCAAGATGTTGCGGCGGAAGGGAAAGACCTGGCTCACTGGAGACGACGTTATCAGTGGTTCAGGGGCTGCATTGATCCACGAGAGCCTGACCGGAATATCCCTGCGGCCCGCCCTGGCACTGGCACAAGACATGCAGGACTCGCCGACCTGTAAATACTATTCGCGATTCTATGCCCGGGCCTGCCGCAACTATTGCCTGTCGATGTTTCCAGTGGAAGCTCTGGTGATCAGTGGCGGCATCGCTGCAAAAAACCCACATTTGGTGGAATCAGACGCTTTCATCGATGAATTCAACGATGCCAGGTCCTACCGCCACCTGATGGAACGCACACCCATTTATCTCAACCAGGACGAATCACTGGGGCTTAAAGGGGCTGCCATCCACGCCTGGTTGCAACTCACTGATTCATAGACTGGATAAAAGAATCCGCCTCGGCAATCGCTTTTTGCATCTCGGAAATCAATGCGGCTGTATCACGCTCGATACCACCGAGTTCGTTCCGCAGCGAGCCGATGGCGCGGGCGTTCAGATTATGCTTCAGGAAGAGCACCTGGTCATGAAACGCCTGCAAAACCGGGGCCATTGATTTTTCCGCCCGGCGCATGGCTTTCATCATTTGTTCATAACGCTGGCGAGTATCCCTGAGTAAGGATTCGCTGTTGCGCCGCAGATCCGCCCGTGAAAATTCATCCAGCTCTTGCTGCCACTCCTCGAACAAATCTTCGGCGACAGATTCAACGGCATCAATACGCTCGCTGACCGACTCGGCATCGGCTTCACTACGTTCGTATTCGCTGTTCAGGCGATCGTAGACCTCCTCGAGATCACCCCCGTCAAAATTCACGACACTTCGAAATTGCTCCAGGGCGTCCGCGAACTGCTCGCTGGCGTCATCCTGCGCATCGCGGGCTTCTTCAACACGGTCGACCAGGATTTCCCTTTTTTCAATACCCATACCCTCCATGGCCTTGTAGTAAGTGCTGGAGCACCCGGTGGCAAAAATCCCTGTCAGCAGAACCAGGACCAGCGCTGAAACCAAACTTTTTTTAATCTGCATTTCCATCAAATATCCCCAAACTGTAATTCAGACAGCCGCGCATAAAGTTCATTGCTCACGGTCAACTCCTGATGCGAGCCTATGGCCTCTATTTTCCCATGATTCATCACCACAATCCGGTCAACTTTCTTGACGGTGGCCAGACGGTGGGCAATCACCAATGTCGTGCGATTCTTCATCAGTTCTTCCAGTGCAGCCTGCACCAGGCGCTCGCTTTCAGCGTCGAGTGAACTGGTCGCTTCATCCAGCAGCAGGATGGGAGGATCCTTGAGAATCGCCCTTGCGATAGCGATACGCTGGCGCTGTCCACCGGACAGCCGTGTGCCGCGCTCGCCGAGAAATGTCTGGTAGCCATCGGGCAATTGTCGGATAAAATCGTCGGCTGCCGCCAGCACTGCAGCCTGGCGAACCTCTTCATCACTTGCTTCCGGACGGCCGTATCGAATATTTTCCATCGCGCTTTCGCCAAACAGGACAGTTTCCTGGGGAACCAGGCCGATCTGCCGCCGCAATGCCTGCGGGTCCAGTTCTGAAATGCCCATGCCATCCACCTTGATGGTTCCGCTCGAGGCATCGTAAAAGCGCAACAGCAATTGAAAGCTGGTGCTTTTTCCGGCACCGGATGGGCCGACAATGGCGACCGTGCTTCCGGGCTCAATTTCGAGATTGAAATCCTCCATGGCTTTGCTTTCCGGCCGCGAAGGATAGGAAAAACTGACCTGATCGAATTGGATTCTTCCCTCAATGCGCCCCGGCAGTTCCTGTGGCGCAGCGGGTGCCCGGATAGCAGGTTCAGCCTGCAACAATTCAGACAACCGCTCCATGGCGCCTGCAGCGCGCTGGATTTCGCCCCACAGGCTGCTCAGTGCCGTGGCCGAAGACCCGACAAAAAACGCATACATCAGGAACTGGCCCAACTGGCCGCCGGTCATCGATCCAGCCAGCACGGCGCGGGAACCGGCCCACAAGAACAGCGTCAGCATGCAAAACACCAACACGAAAGCGAGCCCGATCAATACAGCGTTCATCCTGATGCGGCGGACCGCTGTTTTAAAGCTGTCTGTTACCGCGTCGGCATAACGGCCGATCTGCAGCTCTTCCAGGGTGAATGACTGCACCGTTTGCATGGCATTAAGCGTCTCACCCGCCAAGCCGCTGGTATCGGCAATCCGGTCCTGGCTCTGGCGTGACAATTTGCGGATGAAGCGACCTACAACAATCACCGGCAACACCACCACGACAATCCCTATCAGCGTGTAAGCCGCCATCTGGGGACTGGTCAGGATTAGCATCACCAGGCCACCCACCAGGCTGAGCGTGGAACGCAGGGCGATGGACAAACCCGAACCTGAAATACTCTGCACCAGGGTTGTATCGGTAGTCAGGCGGGACAGGACTTCGCCGGTGCGGGTCACCTCAAAAAAGGCCGGATCCATCCGGATGACCCGGGCGTACACCGCATTGCGGATATCCGCAACCACTCGCTCACCCAGCCAGGTCACGAGGTAGTATCGCATCGCGGCAAACAGGCTGAAAATCACCGTGGCCGCGAGAAACCAGCCGAAATAGCGGTTTACCGTCTGCATGTCCTGGGCGATAAAGCCATTGTCTATGAGATAACGCAGGGCGACCGGCATCGCCAGCATCGCAGCAGACGCGACCAGTAACGCCAGCAGGGCCGCAATCAGGGTGCGGTAATAAGGGGTGATGAATGGCCAGAGCGTGCGCAGTGGCCTGAGTGACTTTGCACTGGGCCTGTCACTGCCGGACTGATCGCTCATGTATTCGCCCTGACCATGACTTTTGAGTATGGGGGCATTGTTTGGATGATGAAAGGGCGCAGCGGCCCTTTTGACTTGATTTTAGGCGCCCCGTCAGGACGATTGGCAGATACTCTTGATATTATTGACCAGCAACACCAGCAAATAACCTCCTGTCAGATCCCAGCCTTTCATCTCTGCATACTCCGTTTGTTGACCCGTAAACGTATTACTTCGCAGCAGCGGAAAAGTTGGTGGAGTCAAGCCAGCGCTCAATATGGTTGCGCAGCATTTCAAGCGGGACCGTGCCATTTTCAAGGATGCGGTCATGAAATTCACGGATATCAAAATGTTTGCCCAGCCGCTCTTCAGCCAGTGACCTCAGGGCCAGGATCTCCAGCCCGCCTGAATCATAGGATGTCAGCTGGCCAGGCAATACCGCGATCCGGTCGACCATTTCATCCAGTCCCACCTCAGTCATCCGGCCGGAGCGCCGCATGAACTCGACAGCCTGCCCGCGGGTCCAGCCCATCACGTGAATGCCGGGATCCACTACCATGCCACGTGCCGGCCAGGCCAGCCGCAGGATAGGCCCGGTGACTGTTGTGTACAAACCCATCTCGGCGGCCAGTGATTCAGAATACCGGGCCCAGCCTTCTCCCATGCCTGAGTACCAGGTGATTTGGGTGATCCTGTGCAGACCTTCAATTTCCTGCGCAAGCGCAACCTGCAAATGATGACCGGGCCAGACTTCATGAAAAGCCACGGCCTCCGCATTACCCCTGCCCTGAAGCTCCGGCTGATAGAGCGTGATGCGATAGGTCCCCGGCTGATCCCCCGATCCAGGCTCATAGCGGGCCGAAACGCCCGTTCCGTCCTGGTAGGGTTCGTAGGGTTTGACCACGGCTCTGCGAGCTGGAACATGACCGAACCATGCCGGCGCCGCGTCACCGGATCGCGTTACGGCTGATTCAGAAAATTCCAGCAATTCCTGCCGGCTCCTGAATTTATCGTCCTTGTCATCCTTGATCCGCTTGATAATCAGTTCAAAATCTTCTATCCCATACGCTTTATGACCGAGCTTTTCGACTCTTTCACGGTTGGCCGCCACCGTTTTCTGCCCCAGTTTGTAAACCGCTTCCGGACTCCGGTCGAGTGTTGTGTAACTCTTGAGGGAAGCCTCGTAACAGGCCCGGCCGTCAGGGTTTGCGGTGACCGTCAATTCAGATCTCGCCTGCTGCAGGTAGGTATCGGCCAGAAAGTCGCGGTAACGCTTCACGGCGGGCAAAATCCCTTTCTCAACCAACGTTACAAACCGGCGGCTGAATTCCTCGTCCGCGTCGCGTTGCGCAGGAGAAGCAAAAGGCGAGTCCGCAGCTGGAATGGCAAGGATGCCATCCAGCTGGTCGATAACACGGCGCACGGCCGCTGCGGGTGATGAATAGCCCGCTTCCAGACCGGCTTGCAGGTTCAGGATTTCCTGGTCGATCCAGGCCGGAAATTTCTCCCAGCGTTGCAAAGCCTGCTGCCTGAGCTGTTCATCACCCACGGGTTGCAGTGCGGCGACCTGCGTGTAGGTCAATTGCCAACCAGCCATCTGGCTGACCCCCCAAAGCTCATTTCTGCATATCCTCAAATCACGGGCAGAATTCAACGCCTGCTTCAAAAAACCGTAAGTAATCCAGTCAACGCCGCCATGCAAAGCCGATTCGTCGATTTTTCCCAATTCAAGCAGCAATCCGTCTTCAACTTTCTGTTCACTTGCCAGTGCCTGCGGACTATTGTCATAAAGCCCGTCGTGCCGGCTGAGTTCAACGCCTGAAAGGTAAGCCATCTCCGGCTGAGTCTGCAGGCGAAAATCGTAGTAGCGATCGGCCAGCGACCGAACAGCCAGCGAATCCGCCGCAGCAGGCTGCGCGTCAGTAGTGAAACAGAAAGAGGCCAGCATGGCCGCTGCCAGGGTTGATTTATTCATGGCTGTTATCTCCTGGCGGTTGCTGCCAGTCTCTGGGATCAATGCGGTAATAGGATTTGAGCACCTCGAAGAGTTCCTCGTGATACTTTGCCATCCGCCGGGGTTTCTCAAAAAATGTTTCAGTTGTTACCGCAAAAAACTCGGCCGGGTTGGTAGCGCCATAATGGTCCATCAGGGAGCGCCTTCCCAGGCGGGCGTCTTTTTGCAACTCTTCAAACTCTTCTGACAGTGCGCCGGCCCAGCTGCGATAGCTGGACGCGCCGGCCAACAGGGGCGCCCCGTCGGTACTTCCGGTTTCACTGTCGAGTTGATGAGCAAACTCGTGCAAAACAACATTGCTGCCATCGACGAAATTACGGGCGCCATGTAAGACGTTATCCCATGCCAGGATGACTTTGCCGTTCTGCCAGGACTCACCCAGCAGGCCCTTCCTGCCATGACTCACCACGCCGGCTCCATCCATGTCGGAACGCGTGACCACGAATGCACTGGGGTACAGGACGATATACTTCAATCGTGGGTACAGTGCGCTGTTGCGGTTGAGCTGTAGCATGCAGGCCTGTGCCGCGACCGTGATGCGCATTTCATCGGTTACCGCAAGCCCGGCTGCTCCCGAAAAATGCTTCTGATGCAGGAATTGCTTGATCAACTGCCGTAACTCAAGACGCAGAGGCATCGGCAGATTCCGGTATATCCCGATGTTCTTTTCCAGGATAAGCACCCATTCCTCGGCAAAAGGCGCTGCCAGGGCCCGCTTCAAACGATAGCGCGGTATCCACAGTGCCAGTGCGATGAGCCCGATCACCAGGGCGAGAAAGAACAGGGGATTCATGGTTGCTTAGACTAACCCTGAAAATGCCTGGCGACAAAATTTAAGTGAAATTGATCTGAATCGCAGAAAAAAATCCTGGGGAGGCTATGCTTAATAGTGCGGGTCCTCGTATTCCGCAGGGTCCGCAGCGAACTACCTGGAAATTGAACCTGGATAGTCGAGGAAGCAGTAATGGCAATTGCAATTACCCTTAAATCCTACCTGGATGGCCACAATGTCGATTACGACACCGTGGAACACCCGCACACAGCATCTGCCGTGGATTCCGCAAACTCCGCCCATGTCCCTGCACATCAAATGGCAAAAGCGGTGGTCCTGGAAGACAACAGCGGTTATATCGTCAGCGTTCTTCCCTCTAGTAACCGCCTGAACCTGGGGTGGGTAAACGAGGAATTACAGCGTGATCTGAGACTGGCTACTGAAGTTGAGCTGAAAAAATTGTTCACTGACTGCGACACGGGCGCAGTACCTGCATTGAGTAATGCCTATGGATTGAAAGTGATCTGGGACGACCAACTCAGGCACGCATCCGACATTTACATTGAAGCGGGCGACCATGAACACCTGATTCACCTCAAGGGAGCGGATTTTCAGCAATTGATGGACAAATTACCACACAGTGTTATCAGTGCCGGTAAGGAATATTCACGCTGGGTTTACGAATAAGGAAATCTGGTCGATGAGCAGCGGCAACCGGTAGGAGTTGCGGGCTGCAGCCACGTCTGCCTCTGGCAGCGACGGGTGAGTTTGCGCCAAAAATCCCAGAGCGTCTGGCCTAAAGTAATCCCCTGATTTCCTGCAGCTTTGCCTTCACGCGCAGAGCATTCTGATTGCCCATTCGCAGAAGAATTTTCTGACCCGCAGTTAGCGCCTCGAGGTCCGGGTCGGTGAACAGGTAGTAGGCTTCAGGTTTCATCAATTCAACCGGATCGGATACCAGCGGCGCGGCCAGCATCTCATCGATAATGACGATCAACCGGTCGTTAAAGCTGCCCTCGGAATAACCCATCTGCCGGTAGGCTTCGAGCAACAGCGGATCATAGTTACGATAGAGTTTGACCCAGTCGGCGGAATCTACCGTCTCGAACAGCTCGACATAGGGCGTGTACCTTTCGTAATTGGCCGGGTTGACGATGTACTGTGGAATCGCATCACCTTCTTCATTACGAACGATCCGTTCCGGCTCGCTATTGGGCGATGCCGCGAAAGATGATGCGGGACCATTGACCGCCTGTACGACCCCGGGAATTTGCCTGGTTCCCAGAGTGTCGACCGTCGCTACTATCCGCGATATCACATTGTCGTTGACGACATACCGGATAACGGCGGGTTCTCCGAGCATTTCGCTCAGGTTCTCCAGCACGACGGGGTCACTGTCTGTCAGCATGGGCAGCGGAAATTCATCCAATACAGGCACGCTGGGAGTTTCCGGGTGGATTCGGGGACCATCAGTGATCCGCGCCGCGGGTGAAAACGCCTCAGCTTCCGGTTCCACGGCGGGCTCCGGCTCGGTTGCGCGATCAGGGATGCTGCCGGGGACGAGGGCCGCGGACTCCTCTGTCCTGAATACGCCAACATAGAAATACGCCGCCGCAGCGAGCGCGATCAAAATTGCAGCAATCACCCAGTTTCTCATTGTTTGTTTATCCAGCAGTCCAACGGTTATCGCGAGCTTTCTATCAAGTCACTTTGTTGTGACCTTCAGCGAGCCTGATCGGTTCAAATATACTAAAATCTCCAGGTCATGATTCAATTACCTTATGTTGAGCCGGTGTTTCGCCCGCCCTCGGAAGCGCGCAGCCTGATCCTGCAGGTTACAAACGGCTGCTCCTGGAATCAGTGTACGTTTTGCGAGATGTACACACAGCCACAAAAGCGGTTTCGCCTGAAACCACAATCGGACATCGAGCAAGAGCTTGAAGCCATTGCCCGGACCGGAGTGCAGGTCCGCAGGGTATTCCTTGCTGACGGTGATGCAATGACGCTATCGATCAGGCGGCTGCAATCAATCCTGCAGGCAATTCATCATTTTCTGCCTGGTGTGAAGCGCGTGTCTTCCTATTGCCTGCCGAGGAATCTGAAGAACAAAACAGCGGCAGAGCTTGCCGGATTGGAAGCGCTTGGCCTGAAACTGTTTTATGTCGGCTGCGAGTCGGGCGATGACCTGGTGCTCAACCGCGTCAACAAGGGCGAGACATTCCAGAGTTCCTTGTCAGCCTTGCAGAAAATCAAGGCGGCGGGGGCAAAAAGCTCAGTGATGATCCTCAATGGCATGGGCGGCAGAAAATTCAGTGAACAGCATGCGATCAACTCGGCGAAGTTGATGAATGCAGCACAACCTGAATACCTCTCAACGCTGGTAGTTAGTTTTCCCGCGGGCACCAACCGTTACCAGGAGGGCTTCAGCGGCGAGTTCGAAGCACTGGACCAGTATGGCCTGTTCCAGGAAATGTTCTGGCTGCTGGACACACTGGAGTTGGAGAACACGATTTTCCGCAGCGACCATGCCTCCAATTACCTGGTACTGAAAGGCACGTTGAGCCGGGACAAGACCCGCCTGCTGCAAACGGTGCGCGATGCACTGGAAAAACCGGGCGCAGTCAACCTGCGCCCTGAATGGATGAGGGGTTTGTAAGCCTATTTCAGCTTGAGCTGGGTCGATTTCTTATTGGCCATGAACTTGCTGATGTTGTTGCCTGCCCGTTCGAAATTACTCACCATCTTGGAAAACTGGGAAGCGCTGGTGACTTTGCTGCGCTGATAGACCAGTTCCTGGGCATCCATTTCAAAAACCGTTGAGACAATTAGCGGTGAATGCTCGTCCAATAAGTCACCGACATCTTTTTTGTCCATGCCTTTCATATCGATGACTTCACCTTCAGGTGTGCGTCCTTCAACCCGGCTGCCGATTTTCTGGACGTTGGATACGTTATACAGATCACCCTTGTAGACCACGCTTTTCTGAGTCGTGTATACCTTTGTGCTGCTCATACAACCGGTCAGAGATAGAACGCAGGCGATCAGCAGGAAGGCCACGAGGTATTTTGCATACAAAAGCACAGAATGCGATTCAGGTAATTTGGTGCCGGACATGGGGAACTACTCCAGGAGATTAATCAGGGTCAAAAGGTACTCGTTTACTGATCTGAATTCAATCAAAAACAGGGCTTCACGAAACCCTTTCCAGGCAACATACTAGATGCACATGTCCTCCTACCGCATTCCGGCACGAGACCTGGCTCTAACACTGGTCATCTGCATTGTATGGGGCGGCAATTTCATCGCCGGCGCCAACGGCATGCAGTATTTTTCGCCTTTTCTTTTCATGATCTTTCGTTTCGCCCTGGTGTTGCTTGTCCTGTTCCCCTTCATTCGCAGGCCGCCACCGGATCAGTGGTTGCGCCTGATCAGTGTGTGCCTGTTGATAGGAGGCCTGCATTTCACACTGATGTTCTGGGCCCTGGGGCGATCTGAAGACGTATCATCGGTAGCGATAGTTCAGCAGACCTACATTCCCATCGCCGTTCTGCTGGCGATTTTCCTGATGCGTGAAAGCCCAGGCTGGAAAACGCTGACGGCAACTTTTCTCGCCTTCATCGGTGTACTGGTAATCGGTTTCGACCCGTTGGTACTGAGGCAAATCGACGTTCTTGCTATCACACTGATTTCAGCACTTTTCCAGGCTCTGGGCTCGATTTACCAGCGGGGAATTCGGGGGATAGGAGTGCTTAACTTCCAGGCATGGACGGCCATTATTGGCCTGCCGGTCTTGTTGGTATCAAGCCTGGTCACCGAGACCAGCCAGCTGGAAATGATCCGCACGGCGCCATGGCAGGCCTGGGCCAGCGTGGCATACTCGGCACTGGCGGCGTCGCTGGTTGGGCACGGACTGTTTTTCTATCTCGTTCAGCGTCATCCGGTAACCGCCGTGATGCCCTATCTGCAACTGACGCCGGTTCTGGCCATGGTATTCGGCATCCTGATCTGGGGCGACCGGCCCGGTCCGCGTCTGTTGATTGGCGGTGCACTGGTCATCCTGGGCATTTTGCTGATCACGCTCAGAGCCCGCAGCAAAACAATACTGAAAACCTGATTTCAGGATCGGCGATAAAAATCAGTAAGCTCATCTTCCGTCACCTTTGTAATTTTCGCTTTCCGGCATTTTGTAAGTACCGGAACCCACGTAGTTGGTCGGACCATAATTGTAGATCTGGCGCTTGTTGCCGTTCAGATCCCATTGCCAGTCTTTTTCCTTTAAATTAACGCGGTAGGTTTCAGAATGGCTATAACCGTATGGATAGTAGGCGGGGCCCCAGTGCCCTCCATAGCCATAGGTGTGTGGGTAGCGCCAATAGGAATAGCGATGGTGGTATCCGGGATAGTACCAGCCGGTTCCGTACACCATGGTGTTGCTATATCGATTGTAGTACCTGTTGTAGTACCCGCTGGTGCTTTTGTAAGCCACCTCAGTACTGCTGTCATCGAAAGACTCTACCCGCACAAAAGTGACGTTATAGGCCGGGTCTGTTGGCGGGATGTTATAGATTTCCTCCGGAACTTCAGTGGCGACGCGCCACGGGCCTTCCGGCCGGGTTGATGAATACCACGCGCCTTCATGGCACAGGTAGTAGAAATTATTGTGCATGATGACCTGGAACGGTGTGTTTTCAGCGCGCCGCAGACCGGTGGCCTCTATCGCTACGAAGCTCGGTTCGCCCACGTATGGGACCTTGACATTACCGCCGGCATCCCGGCTCAGCCTTGCAAACCTTGGTTTTTTCGCCTCGGCATTCGCTTTTTCAGCCTGCACCGTGCCCGGCACCGAGGCGAGCACCCTGGCCATGCTGTGGTCTGGCGGAATCATCGCGAAGTCAGCCGGCAAATGCTTAACGGGCGCCCACTGCCCTTTGAAATCCTTGTTCGCAAACCAACGGCCGGACAGCAGAATATAGTAGCGGCCATCAAGCTGGAAAAGGTCATTTCGCGTATTTGCAACAAACTGGAGACGGGTTCCCGCAATGGCCTCCATCCTGATATCACCATCGATCAGAACCAGTTCAGTCGGCTCATAGCTGATCGTAATGGGCAGGGGTTTGGTCGGCGACTTCCGCGGCGGCATGGCGGCAGCTACGCTCGGCCAGTCGGAGCTGACCTGCAGGGTCATGAAATCCCGGGGCAATTTCACGGTACTGCGCCAGTCGCCACTGGACAACATATTGCTGGTCAGCCAATAGCCTTCCTTCAGTATGTACCAGGCGTCATTGTCCTTGTTGTGGAATACGTCCCAATCGGTGTTGACGACGAACTCGATCTGAGTGCCGGGGATGGGAACCCTGGCCGGCGGACCATCAATCAACATCAATTCCATTGAATGATTCGTGACAACAATCCGCGGCGGATGAAAATTCAGCTGTGACTGTGCGTCTGAAAAGGCCAGCAGCATCAATATTGCCGCTGCCATCCTGATTCGATTGAATCCTGTTACCACTATTTGCTAATCCAGGAAATTTCTGCGTTTTTAGTTCGCCGGCTTCCTGAATTTCAGCGTCCAGCGGTCAGTGTTGCCAGTGACGGTCTTACGGCCCACTTCGTAACGCAGCTCGTCATCGGGCCGGAAGTGCAGGTCAGAAAAATCGACAAATTCGAAACCGGCAGCCTCGATTTCCTTAATCGCCAGCACCGGGTCAATTCTTCTGCGGTTCTCGTCATCATCCGCTTGCATGTGACGTCGCGTGTGGTCCACTACCGCGTAGACTCCGCCAGGTTTCAGCGCATCGAAAGCCACCTGGTTCATGGCGGCCCGTCCCTCAGGCCCGAAGTTGTGATAGTTACGGAATGTAAATACGATATCCGCATCCTCCACACCCAGTGAGTCGACCTCAATAGCATAGGTCCTTGAACCTTCCGGACGATAGATTTTGGCCTCTTCTGCAACAACGTTGACCTGGTCAAAACCATCCTGGTTCAGCACGTTTTCCTTGACGCGCCCGGTCCCGAGGGCAACATATAACTCACCGTTCTCTCTCAATACCGGCGCCAGCAACTTGGTGTACCAGCCACCACCAGGAAGCAACTCGACTACAGTCATGTCATCACGCAGGCCATAGAACTCCAGGGTTTTAACCGGATTTCGGTTACGGTCTCTTTCCATCTCTGCTTCACTACGGACATCCGCTTGCATAGCATCCTTCAATTTTGCCTCTGTGGCAGAAAAATCATCAGCCTGCGCGAAGCCGGAAATTGTGAATAACAGAATAATCAGTACTCTAAGCATGAAAAAACTCCTGAAGAAGAATGTGGGCATGACGAAACGCCGAAATCTCCGCAGATTCCGGCAGTACCCATTGTAATAGAAGAGAGCTCAGCCGTCAGGCTGCGACTCTGAACGCCACACTCGCATTGGTGTTCATTGCCCGAACTGCCTGTTTGAGACAGCTCCGCATCTCTGTTACTTTTGATTTGGTAATACGGTTTTCATTGAGCCGCAGCATTTCATGCCAGTACTCAATTTCAGCCTGTAGCAGGTAGCGCCTGGAAGATTCCATATCTTTTGCCCATTTCGGTACCGCGTTCTCACGCGCGGTGATATTTTGGAAATCATCCTTGATTTTTCCTCCACAGGAATCCTTTTCCTGCGATCATCGCACAATAAAGCGCGATAACTCACGACTGGTAGATCGTGTAAGTAGTGTAATAATCCAATCCCGCTTGAATGTCAAGCATAAGATCCAGTACTAACCGACACTTATCAGTAAATACTTCAGTTTTACTCAAAGTTCCCGTAAGGCGGTTGCGACCGGCTGACGGGCCGCACGTATCGCTGGAAACAGGCCTCCGATGAAACCGATGACCAGCGCAAAGGAGATTCCACGCACCAAAAGTGATGGCGAAACGTCGAAAGCGAATGCCACCTGGCTGAAGCTTGTCATGTTAACGGTAGCGGCGCGGAAGCCATCGAACACCGCCCAGGCAGCTGCGGCCCCTATAATGCCGCCAGCCAGCGCCAGCAGCAGGGACTCGGTGAGCACCGATATGACGACCGGCCCGGAATGGAAACCCAGCGCCCGCAACGTGGCGATCTCCCGGGTCCGTGACGACACCGCCGTATACATGGTGTTGAGGGCACCGAAGATCGCGCCAAATCCCATTACCACAGCAATAAAAGTTCCCAGGCCTGTAATCAGGTTATAAAGCATCTCTGATTGCGTGGCGTAAAATTCTGACTCACGCATGGGTTTGACATTTAGCCGGGGGTCGCTGGTCAAGGCATCCTTGAATTCCTGGAATGTTTCTGGCGATTCCAGCTTCGCGTATACCGCCTGGTAGTGGTTACCCCGCCGATAGGCTGGCTGCAATACAGCAGAATCCACCCAAATCTCGGTTTCCGCCAGTCCTCCGCCAGCCTCGAAGACACCCACCACCGGCCACTCTTCCTGGCCGACCGGTATGGATGATCCCAATTCGAGACCTGCAAATTCCATTCTGGCCCCGACACCAACAATGACTTCATTGAGGCCCCATTCGAACATCCGGCCTTCGATAATGTTAAACGTGTCGCGGATCTCGAATGCTGCCTTGCCGACACCGCGCAGTGGAACATTGGCATCAGTGCGGGTGGTTTTTTTCAACAGGTTGATGATCACGAACAATTCGGGTGAAGCGACCGATCCGCTGTCATTGCGCGCCAGGCCCGGCCCTTCGGCAATGAATTTCGCTTCATCGCCGCTTATGCCACTCATCATTTCGGAATTTGAACCCGTGCGCAGCACCACGACATTGTCAACCGACGCCGAATTGTCCATCGTCTGTACGATACCCTGGGCAATCGACAGCACCGCCACCATGACAGCTACCACACCGGCAATACCCAACATTGCGGTCAGGGAAGAACCCAGGCGCCGCGGCAGCGACTGCATACCGAACGCGGTAACCGAAGCAATCTGTGACAACCAGTTAAGCGGACCTGTCATGATTTATCTCCTCAACGCATCCGCGATGCGTAAACGCTGCGCTTGCAGCGCGGGCAGAATGCCTGCTACCAGGGCCACCGCGGCAATCAACAGGACACCGGTGACAAAGTTTTTTGCGGGAATATAAAAGACCGGCAGAGATCCGTTGCTGGGATCGCCCAGCGAAACCAGAAACCAGGCCAGAACCAGCCCGATAGCGCCACCGATTCCAGTCATGACCAGCGACTCCCCCAGCACCAACCCCATCACACCACGGTCGGTAAAACCGATGGCTTTCAAAACAGCCAACTCGTTGGTGCGCTCACGTACGGCGTAAGCCATGGTGTTCCCTGCTACCATCAGGATTGTGAAAAATACGGCGGCGATGATGGACATCATGATAAAACCGATGTCCCCGATCTGGTTGGCAAAACCCTGCAGGAAGGCCCCTTCAGGCTCAGTCTTGGTTTCATAGGAAGAGTTGGCGAACCGGGCATCGATCGCTGCAGCAATTTCGGCAGCTTGCTCCGGGTCTGAAATGCGCACCGTATACCAGCCAACCTGACCCTGTCCGAATTGGCGGGCCTCGTCAAAGTAGTCAAAGCGGAACAGGAATTGTGAAGTATCCGTACCTTTTTCCGCGCCATCATAAATGCCAACCAGGTCAAACTCCCAGGTGCGCTCACCACCTTGCCGTGACCAGATAGTCGCGTTGATGGGAATCCGGTCGCCGACTTTCCAGCCGAAACGGTCGGCGGTTGTGCGCCCGGCAATCGCACCGGTACGCGTGTTGAACCAGGCCTCGCGCTGTTCGTCACTGAGCAAATATTCCGGGTACATTTCCAGGAATTCTTCGGGTTCGACCGGCATCTGGGCAAAGAAATTGCTGGGTTTCTGGTAGACACCACCAAACCACGTCTGGTGTACCGCGTCATCGACTCCTTCTATCTGTTCCATTTGGGATTCGTGAGACGCAGGTAACAGCTGGATGAGTGAAACCTTGTGCCGCACAATCAGGCGATCGAGCCCGGCCACATCGATGCCCATATTAAACGCCTGCTTGATGGCGCCCAGGTAACCGAACAACATAAAAGCTACGATGATCGAGAGCAAGGTCAGCGTGGTTCGCATTTTTTTGCGTTTCAGATTACTCCAGACCAGGTAGAGGTATTTCATTGATCCACCCTCCTACTCTTCCAGTTCCGTAGATAGCCTGCCCTTATTGAGGTAAAGCGTACGGGAAGCCCGCGCGGCCGCATGGATATCGTGGGTGACCATCACGATGGTCTTGCCCTGCTCCCGGTTGAGCGCCTGTAACAGATCGAGAATTTCATCACCTGATTTCCGGTCAAGATCGCCTGTTGGCTCATCACAAAGCAATAATGTGGGGTCCGTCACGATGGCCCGGGCAATCCCCACACGTTGTTGCTCTCCGCCGGAAAGCGTGCGTGGAAAATGATTGTTGCGGTGTGAGAGACCGACAATATCCAAGGCGATGGCTGCGCGCTTTTTTCTCTCGGCGCGCGACAGATGGGTCAGCAACAAAGGCAGTTCCACGTTTTTTTGCGCCGATAGCACGGGCATCAGATTATAGAACTGAAAAACCAGCCCTACATGGCGCGCCCGCCAGGCGGCCAAACGCCGACTGGAAAGCTTGTCAATGTGTTCGCCACCCACTTCAACCGAACCCTGGCTGGGACGATCGAGGCCGCCAATCAGGTTCAGCAAGGTAGATTTGCCCGACCCGGAAGGACCCATCAATGCCAGGAATTCACCCTGCGGGATATCCAGGTCCAGCCCGCCCAGCACGTGGATATTTTCGGAACCGCGCTTGAATACCTTGTCCACGTTTTTGATGCAAACAAGGTTTTTGGCACTTTCTGTCATTTGGTTTTCTCCCGAACCGAAACACCATCCACCCATTCCGGTGAGGCATTGAGGACTGCACGCTCGCCTGCAGTAAGACCGCTGGTCACCAGCATATCGCTGCCGCGTGTGTCAGCTGTGGCGACGGCTCTGCGCTCCAATCTGCCCTGGTCTACTACGAATACATAATCCTTGCCGTCAATGCGCTTGACTGCCGCCTGCGGTATCAGCACGCCAATTGGACGGCGCTGGCCTGCATCATCACTTGCCACTTCCTGGAATGCTACTTTGACACCCATGTCCGGAAGAATCCGGGAATCCAGCTGATCGAACCCCACCCGGACTTCCACGGTCGCGCGCTGGCGGTCAGCCGTTGGGATAATGGCAATCACGTGACATGGGATATTCCAGTCCGGATAAGCATCCAGTGTAGCCATCACACCTTGTCCTGCGATGACACGGTTGATATAGGCCTCGTTGACATCGACCTCAATTTCCAGCGATGTCATGTCTACAATCGTACCGATCCCGGTGCGCGTGAAACCACCTCCGGCTGAGACCGGGGAAATCATTTCTCCCGGCTGCGCGTTCTTGGCCACGATGACTCCCGCAAAAGGCGCCCGGATGACCGTGTCTTCCAGTTGCAGGCGATAAATATCGAGTTGGCGCGCCGCAACTTCCACATCTGCTTTCTTGCGCTCCAGCTGAGCGGCCAGTGAACCGGACAGTGCCCGGCTTCGATCGAGTTCCTGCTCACTCGCCAGTTCTCTGTCCACCAACCGGCGGGTTCGATCGAAATTCAACAGGGCTTCATTCAGCAGGGCCTCCGTTTCATCCAGGCCGCGCTGGGAAGAAACCCATTGGGCCTGCGCCAGTTCAAAGCTCGCGCGGATATTGGAGTCATCCAGATGAGCCAGTACTTGTCCCTGCTCCACCCCCATACCCTCTTCGATCAAAACATCGGTTACCCTGCCCGTGAATTTCGAGGACACGGTGGCCTGTCTCCTGGCAGTGACGTAGCCGGAGGCATTAAGCACGGTCGCGGCAGCCTGGCCCTTCGATTCCCGCGCAAGCACTGTGCTGACTTCAATCGAAGGATCGGGCCTGAGCCAGAAAAAATAGCCGGCAGCAATGACAACCACCAGCAGGATAGCAACGGTTGTAAAAAGCAGTTTTCCTGAACGAGTGGATTCTTTTTCTGGCGTGCGTTCGATGCGTAATTGATCGAGGGCCGGCTTTTCCATGGAAAACTGATTCGGTCCTGGGTTTAAGGAGCATTTCAAGTTTACCTTCGGGTAACAGCAAGCCCCGCTCAAAATCAAAACAGGTAAACATTTCGTGCATTTCGATCTGCGAATGCGGGTGATAGGGCAGTTGTGCGGATCGGCGCCCTCTGACACTAAACGTTTCTTTGTCAATCACGCCGTATTGAATATTATCCAGAGCTATCGCCAGGTGGTGAACTCCAAAACCATGTGCTTTGGTGCCCGCATGCAGCCAGGGCCGCATTGCCGAGTTGAATGCCCGCAATGCAGGATCGTCCAGGTAGCAAAGAAAATCCCAGAAAAGACAGATATCAATTTGCGTTCCTTCAGGAAATCGCAACTGCTCCTCGAACGCGTGCCGTAGTTCTTTTTCAGACAGGTTGGTTTGCTGTTCCCGTACAAACGCTTCGTTGAAAAGATCAACGAAATGCAGTCTGCATTTGAATTCAGAGAAGAAGTCCACGGTCTCTGTCAATGCCGGGCCAATCTCGAGAACCGTCAGCCGATGGTTAACATTCAGCGTTTTAAACAAACCCGGAAACAGCTTACTGTGCTGCCGGGCACGAACAGGGCCTGCACTGGACAGTGCAGGCCCGCTTTCAATTTTGCTGATTACGGCACTCATTCGAAAAGTCTCGTCTCACAGATGCCGTCTTTGCGTGACAACTTCAATTTTGGCTGTTAGCCGCTCTTCAGGTTCAGGCTGGGTTCTTTTCTGTCGGCGCCATTTGCGCCCGTTTTTGCTTGCGATGTTGAAGCGGCAGCAGGTTTGCTGCTTTTTTCCACCGCGGCAGTTTTTGCGGCAGAGGGTTGGACTGCTGTTGGCTTTTCAGCTCCGGCAGACTCTATCGGTGTCATGTCAATGCTGCCTTTGAACAGCGCCCCATCTTCCAATTGAACACGCGGTGCAATGATGTTCCCCTGTACCTGGCCGGTGCGGGAGATAAATACCTTTTCACTACCACCGATGTCACCTGAAACGACGCCCGAGACCTTCACTTCCTTGGCCATGACATTTGCGACCACGTATCCAGACTCGGCAATCTCTATGTCTTTTGTACCCTGTATACCGCGACCCTCGATCCGGCCTTCAATTCTCAGGCTGGTTTCCGCTTTGACGTCACCCGAAATACTGATCCCCTTGCCGATCATTGCAACTCCTGACGGTGTCGTGGGGGCTTTGCCACTCATGGAAGGGGCAGGCGGGCTGACTTGGGGTTCGTGGGTTACCGGAGTGTTTTGTTTGGAACTCTTGTGTTTGTCGAACATGGCCATGGCTGATTACTTTCTGCTTCAAGGGGTAGTCATCCTATCAAGTTGTTTATTGACTGTCACTTCGTGAATTCAGTCTCGAAATCAACCAGGGCTTCCCCAAAGTGATCGAAACTGTGACTGCTTAGCTGGCAGCATCGAGGGGGTCGTCCGGATTGACGCCTTCCATGTACTGTTTGCGACGGTCGAGATTGGTCAGTTGGTACACCAGGCCCAACCAGTTTGCGATGATCGCCTTGGCTGTATCGCCCCAGGTGTTATCCAGTTGCGGATCAATTTCCCGTTCGAGAAAATCCGGCAACACTCTGTCTTCCCGCAACGCCTGTTCAGACTCCCGCACGAATCGATCTGCGATCGTGGCCGCCCCGGCAGAAAAATAATGTTTTGGAAAGAGTGGAGGCCTGTGTACCTCGCCGTTAAGGTAACGAAATACTTCGCGCCGGTATTCCTTGAGCAGGCTGTTGGTGTCGTACTCAGGATGCCCCTGGAAGTAAATCAGCCGGAATTTATCCGGGCTAACCGCCATGTGTACGCCACCTTCATCACTTTCAACCAGAACCTCGAGACCCGCCGTTTCAAGCTGCTCCCTCGAAATATCGTTGTAACGCGAATGCGGCACATCGAATCGTGTATTGATTTCCCGTAACAGCGGGTGTTGCGGTGAAGATATCCTGTGGCTGTATACACCCCAGCGTTTTTCCGCTAGCGGCTGGCGGTCGATTCCGTGAAACTTTTTCAGCACCGCATGGGTTGCCAGGCAGGAGCACAGGGTGGAAGCGACATTCTGCTGAGCCCAGTTGATGATCGGCATCAGCGGCTCCCAGAAGGGCTCCCGTTCCAGCTCAGGATTTTCCACGTTGGCGCCGGTGATGATCAATGCATCCAGCCCGGTTTTCTGCAGATCTTCAAATCTGTTGTAATAGCGGTCGATGTATTCAAGCGTCTCCGCACCACGCGGCAGTCCGGGCAGTGAAAACGGATAGACGAAAAACTGGGCGATACGATTGCAACCGCCCACCAGGCTGATAAATTGCCGCTCGGTTGCTTGCAGGGCAGCATCCGGCATCATGTTGAGAAACCCGACGTGCAGCTCCCGGATGTCCTGGTGCAATGCCCGGTCCAGGGACAGGACTTCGTGACCGCGTTCACGCAGTCGAATAAATGTGGGCAGGTCCGAGTGTTGTACCAAAGGCATAAGTGATTTTAACCCTGATCATGCAGTTTTCAATATCTAACCTATACTGGGTGAGCAACACAACCCTAAAAATCGATTGAGGAGAGTAGTTTTGAAAAGCATAATTTTGGCAGTCCTGTTTTGTTTCGCCCCATTTCTCGCATTGGCCGACTCAGGTGACACCCGGGTCGTGGAAATGTGGCAATGTGAGTTAAAGGAAGGCAAGAAAATGGACGACGTGAAAGCCAACAATAACAAGTGGCTCGCCATGTCCAAAAAGGCGGGCGGTTCAGATGCAATCAACAGTTACTCAATGAATGCAGTGGTGGGCGACCTGACGAAATTCATGTTTGTTGACAGCTACCCGGACATGGCAACGTGGGCCAAGGTTAAATCAGCCGAGGACACGCCGGAGGGCGAGGCAATTGAGGCAACCTTTAATGAGTTGATGGAATGCCACAAGAACCGGCTGTTCGAAAGCACACAACACTGATTGACGGCTTACGGCAGATCAAATAAAAAGAGCCCGGATGAAAATCCGGGCTCTTTTTATCCGGGTGTAATCACGAAGTTGCGATTGAATTTCCTTTTGATCCCAGGTCTTCGCAAGCCTCCTGCAAGCGGGCCACTACGCCAAGTTCCGCGGCCCTCAGATATTTCCGTGGATCGTAAAACTTCTTGTAAGGTGTCCCGTCTTCCGGATCAACCTGGTACAGGAACGCCTTAGGATTATCATTAATGAACTGTCCAACCGGCTCGGAAAATGCGAACTGGGTGTCAGTGTCAATGTTCATCTTGAACACACCATAACCGACCGCTTCGGTAATCTTGGCTTTCTCAGAACCGGAACCGCCATGGAAGACCAGGTGCAACGGGTTTGCGCCCGTGCCATGCCTTTCCTGCACCAGGCTTTGCGAATTCTTCAGAATTTCAGGGCGCAGCTTGACGTTGCCGGGTTTGTACACGCCATGGACGTTGCCGAAAGAGGCAGCCACGGAGAAGTGCCCGATTGGATTGAGCAGTTCGTAAGCACGCAATACGTCTTCCGGTTGGGTGTAGAGCTTGGAATTATCTGCAGCCTCGTCAAAATCGCTGCCGATGCCGTCTTCTTCACCGCCGGTGACGCCCAGCTCAATTTCCAGTGACATGTCGATTTTTGCCATGCGTTCAAGGATCCGGGCACACTCGCTCAAATTGAAATCGATCGGGTCGGCCGACAGGTCGAGCATGTGTGAGCTGAACAGGGGTTTGCCGTGTTTTTCGAAATAGTCCTCGCCTTCGTCAAGCAAAGCTTCAATCCAGGGAATCAATGCACGGTTGGCATGATCGGTGTGCATCGCAACACAAATGCCGTAGTGCTCAGCCAGTAAATGAGCATGTTGCGCGGCAGCAACTGAACCCAGCGCCGTGGCCTGGAAACCATCCTGCAAGCCTGCGCCGGCATAAAAGGCACCGCCGCTGTTCGACAACTGGATAATGATGTCCGAATTGGCCTGCGCAGCCGCTTCCATGACTGCATTGATGCTGTTGGTTCCCACGACGTTGACGGCAGGCAGTGCATAGCCGCCGGATTTTGCCGCTTGTACCAGCGTTGTATAGCCTTCACCGGTCACTACACCCGGTTTTAATGAAAAGTCGGACATTTGAAGATCCTCTTAAGTGTGTTCAAAAAATCATTAACCCAAAGTGAAGTGTTGGGTATTCAGAGGACTATTTCAAGGTTGTTTCGAACGGAACCCGAATATTGACGGTCAGGCCATGCGGAGACGTCTCGCCAAGCCGGAACGAATGTTTGTTTCCATACAGCTCGTGCAGGCGTTCCTGCGTATTGCGCAAGCCCACGCCATTGGCGTTGGGAATGAGCCCGTCAACCAGTTCTGCGCCTGGACCGTCATCACTCACCTCCAGCAGCAAATCACCGGCAAACACCTTCGCGGCAATCCTGAGGTGACCACCTTCCTCCGCCTGGGCAATGCCATACTTGATGGCATTTTCAACCAGGGGCTGCAGCAGAAGACTGGGGATTAGCGCCTGCGCGGCTTCTTCACCAATATCCAGTTCCAGGCTGAGCTGATCCTCGAAACGTACTTTCTCAATATCCAGATACAGTTTCAGCGCGGCAATTTCCTGTTCGAGCGTGATTTTCTGCATCGGGTCGTTGTCCAGCGAATAACGCAAGAAACTGGATAAACGGGTGACCATGCGATTGGCCGGCTCGGTCTGTTTCTCAAGAACCAGCGTGGAGATAGCATTCAGGGTATTGAACAGGAAATGAGGGTTGAGCTGATAGCGCAGCATCTTGAGCTGGGCTTCATGGGCCATCGCGGCAGATTTGAGCGCACTTTTCTGGACTTCCTGGAAAATCTGGTAGTACTTGATAGCGAAGTAGAGAACGCTCCAGGCCAGCATTGGTATCCATCCAGCGGTGAAGCTCTCCACGTAGTACACCTTTTCGAACAGCTCGGCCGCATCGCCCATCTTTTCGACCCAGGCTTCCATGTCTTTGGCTTTTTCAAACCAGCTGGTATAAATGAATCCACGGGTTCGAATCCAGGCAAAACCGACCGCAGAACTGCCGATCAGAAAAACCGCTACCTGCTGCCAGATAGGCCGGCTCCACATGAAACGGTAGAGATAACGCAGACCCAGCGAGAAGACCATTCCAATGAACGTGATGATCATCACGTAGAGGAAGTAGTTTGGAACCATGTCCTCGGTGAGAGCGCGTGTATAGCCATATTTAGCGATCAACCCCCACGCCAGCCAGCCGCCCAGGTGAAGCACCCAGAACAGTCTCTGCTGATTACTGACAAGATTCCTGATCATCATCAGCACATTCTAGCTTGCCGGGCGGGGCAAAGTGCTGCAGTTCATCGGACGATGGCTGCGCTTTGTCTCAAACTCAATCGCAAGTCAGGGTGAAGCGTATCCGTACGGTAAAAACAGAATTTTTGTTCAGGATAGCCGGTGATTCCCGGACACCGGCCGCAATATCTACTTCCTTGGTCACCTTGTCGCCACGCGGGCCGGGGCATTCGATGCGGATATCCTTGCTGGCCTTGCCCACGTCATTGACGAATAAATCAACTTCAGTGGCGGTCAGCTGCATCCGCACCAGCAACTCGGTCAGGCACTCTCCTTCGAATACGACCACCGGCTCAGGGGAGCCGAAAGGTTCCTTGACAGGGCCTGCCTCCAACGTATGTTTGGGCACACTGACCTGGCCTTCACCCTTGAGGCCTTCGTGAAAAACCTTGACGTCCAGGTCGTATTTCCAGTCCTCGCCGCAGTTTCCTTCCTGATGCTCGGAAATCAGCGTCATTGTCAGCTTGCATGTCATTGTCTAACTCCTCTCTAAGCCGTTTATCTTCATCCAATCGTGAGCAAGGGTCAATCCGGAATTCAAAAAAGAGTGACTCGGGTTATCATGAACGCGCTCACGAGGGACAGCCATGCAAGCACTGAATGAAATATTTGCCACCATAGACGGGTACATTGGCGGCTCGAACTGGTTCGTGTACTTATTGCTCGGTACCGGTCTCTTTTTTACCCTCTATCTGAAATTCCCCCAGATTCGCTATTTCCGGCATGCCTTTCGCATGGTCTCCGGAAAATACGACGAGAAGGGCGCGAAAGGGGATACAACCCACTTCAGGGCCCTGACTACCGCGCTTTCAGGAACGGTCGGGACCGGCAATATTGCAGGTGTCGCACTGGCCATCCACCTGGGCGGACCCGCCGCCCTGTTCTGGATGCTGGTCACCGCCATGCTGGGCATGACGACAAAGTTTGTCGAGGTTACGCTGTCTCACAAATACCGGGAATTCACCGATGACGGCAGTGCCGCCGGCGGGCCAATGTATTACATGAAGAACCGCCTGAACATGAAATGGATGGCCGTGCTGTTTGCGCTGGCCACGATCATTTCCTCTTTCGGCACCGGCAATATGCCGCAAATCAACAGTATTTCCAATGCCATGCACTCGGCATTCGGCATCCATCCTGCTGCGACCGGGCTGGTGCTGGCTATTTTGCTGGCGCTGATCATCCTGGGAGGCATCAAGCGAATCGCAGCAACCACGGCGAAACTGGTGCCAGTGATGGCCGTGATCTACTTCCTGGGCGCTATTTCGGTAATTTTTGCCAACACCGATAACATTGCGCCATCGCTCGCAGCCATCGCCGGAGACATCTTCACCGGCTCTTCAGCCACCGGGGGTTTTCTCGGAGCAACCCTGGCTTTCGCGTTTAACCGGGGCGTAAACCGCGGCCTGTTTTCCAACGAAGCCGGCCAGGGTAGTGCACCCATTGCTCACGCCGCAGCCAAGGCGGACCACCCGGTATCTGAAGGCATGGTTGCCATCCTCGAGCCGTTTATCGACACGATCATCATTTGTATGCTGACCGGAATGGTCCTGCTCTCTTCCGGAGTCTGGAACGAGAAACACGAAAACCTGTTCCAGCGGACAGACCTGGTCATACTGAGCGGCACCTACGATGACAGCCTTGCACAGCACCAGGACGAACTGTCCCGGTTTCTGAATCCTGCACTGAAATCCAAAGCCCGCAGATTCAATGGCCCGCTGCACATTGAAAAAGGGCTGATCCAGGATGAAGTCACTGTGATACACGCCCGTTCAGTTGCAGAGGATGTTAAGTTCTTCGACAGCGCTTCGAATGATCTTTTCAACGGTACCGTGCCGGTTGAGAACGGACGGATTTTCAGCGCATCGGGTGATCTGCAGGTCACAGGACGATCACTGATTCACAGCGCGCCGTTAACCACCGAAGCGTTCAGTCGTGGCCTGCTCGGCGACAAGGGCAGATTCATTATTCCCATCAGCCTGTTGCTGTTCGCCTTCTCCACGGCCATCGCCTGGTCTTACTATGGCGACCGGGCAGTGACTTTTCTCTGGGGAACACAATACGTGCGCTACTACCGCGTGCTTTATGTGCTGTGCTTCTTCGCCGCAGCGATTATCGACACAACCATTATCTGGACTTTTTCAGGCATCGCCATCGCCCTGATGACCATCCCGAACATCATCGGAATCCTGCTGTTGCGCAAGGAAATGAAGGAGACCGTGGAAGATTACTGGAAAACTTTCAATTTTTCGAAAAAGGATAACGATGTCTGACTGAAAAAAAACGGCTATTGCCGCTGTCTTCCTGCTGCTCCTGCCAGGACTGAGCGTCGCACAGGACGAACTGCCTGCAGAATCCGCACCGCTCCCTGAGCCGGCACCCGACCTTTTCGAACGCGACTTTTTTCCCGCGACAGTTACCGCGTCGATACCGTGGTTTGTCCTTTCAAGGGGGACATCGACTTTGACCCCGGCGATATAGAATGCGGCTTGCTCGAGGTACCCGAGAATCGTGAAGACCCGGAAGGCATTCTCGCCATCGCTCTGGATGCCATCATGCCGTTGGAAATCCGCGACTCGGAACTGTACTGGCGAACCGCACACTGGTACAACCGCGACCTGGAAAAACTACAGGAAATCTGTCAGAACCAGCCAGCCTGCGCGAAACGCTACCCGGACAATGGCGGACGCCTGCGCGAAGCCATCAAATCTGTGGTGAACGACCCGATTGAGGTCAACGTCAAGGACATCGAGAATTTTCCATCAGGCAAGGCCCGTATTTTTCAGGACCTCGTCGCATTCCTGCCCTTCCTGTTCTTTTACGAACAGGTTAATTACCCCGCTATTCCCGGGCTGATTTGAAACCCTGTTCAAGGCACTGGCCTCAGCCTCTGGCGGAGGATTCGGCGACAGCAGCGAAGGCTTGTCCAGTGCGATCTTCTGCCTGGATGGCGATGAAGAGGCACAGGCGCGGGCCGGTAAGAAAGATCTGCAGGACTATCCGGTGCTGGGCGCCGCCATCGGATCGGTGGAATCCTATGACCGGGGTGTAGCGCTGTGCCTGGAGATGGGTATGCCGCAAAGGCCGGCAGAGGAGTTCGAAGCGGTCCAGACCAGCCTGCCGGGATTTGAACAGGGAACATACGTCGAATTTCCATATGCCGGCCACGGCCCCTCGCGCTCGGTAGAATGCGCCGGCAGCCTGCTCAACAAGTTCTACGACAACCCGAACAGTGATCCCGACCTGTCCTGCGTGGATGAAATGGAGGAACCACAGATCTGGGCGCCGATGTTCATTACCGGCCTCGCACCGAGGCTCATGGTGCTGCTGGCCGAGGACAAGAAGGCACTGGCGATTCCAGCCGCCTGGGCGGGGTTGTCGGTGATAATCACGCTGCTGGCATTCCTGCACCTGACCCTTTTGCCAGTCGGGCGGATGATAGATGGCCGGGACGCCGTAGATACTTCGGAGTTACTGCTTGTTTTTGGCCTGGTGCCGTGGGCGAACTTCGGAGCCTGGGGTGGCCTGCTTGCCGGCTTGTTGGGGTTGGGGACTCTGCTGGCGACGATCCGTGCACGATTAAGGATGACTTTACCGATCGGAACCCTGCTGGGATTACTGATCACCGGTGCTGCCGCTGTCAGCCTGTCGGCCTTTTTGCTGGCCTGGGAACTGGCTCCGTTTTAGGGCCGCAGACTGAACCGGGTTGTCATATACCCGGTTATTGCCTATGGTAATGGCTATAAGGAATAGTTCCCCACGGATGGGCCGAGTCATTCAATTATTCGTAGGGGGTATTCCATGAAGCTGACCATTTCTTTTTGCGTTTTTTCCGTATTCCTTCTCTTGCTGACGCCAGCTTTCGCAGGCAAGGGTCCAAAAGGCGGGCCGTCATTCGCCAGCTATGAATGGACCGAGATAAAGGAAACCGATTTTTTCGACCCGGATCACTGGGAGCCCAGAGCCGGATTGCAGGCAGCGGAATTACACAACCACTTGTTCGTGATCGCGGGGCGTACACCTGCTCCCTCACCTGAAAACCCGTTTGGCAGCATCATTCATGGGGATGTCTGGGTCAGCAGTGACCTGGGGAAGACATGGGTAGAGCTGATTGAAGACGCGGAGAGTGCCGGCTTATGGAAAAACCGGGCTTATTTCGAAGCCGTCACCAAAGGCAATTACATGTACATCATGGGTGGCCAGAATTTCGCCAGCGTTTCTGTAGAACCACCTTTTTTCGAGCCCGTATTCATACCCTCCGAGTTTTTCAAAGATGTCTGGCGCAGCACAGATGGCGTTAACTGGGAAATGATGACCGATAATGCGGAATGGGCTGTTCCTCCACTCGAACCACCTTGCCCACAATTGCCAAGCCAGGGACGTGCCGGCCTAAGCGCCGTCAGTTTCAAAGGCAAACTCTGGATACTGGGTGGCTCCCAGGGAGACGATGTCTCAATTGGCGGCGGCGGGCCTCCTCCTGAATTTTCTGAAGAACCTGAAGATGAATGCGTTATCGACCGTAAACTTTTCAACGACGTGTGGTATTCCGATGACGGAAGTCAGTGGCACCAGGCAACTGCCGATGCGCCGTGGGAAGCACGCGCGGGTGGAATTGCAATAGTCAAAGGCGGATGGTTGTACTACATGGGCGGTGAAAAAGGATTTGAAGGGGAAGATGACTACTTCAATGATGTCTGGCGGACAAAAGATGGTGCGAACTGGGAACTGGTGACCGAAGCTGCGGATTGGTCCAAGCGCCCTGGCCACAAATGCGCTGTACTGGCCAATCACTTCGTCTGCATGGGCGGATTTGGTGCCTTGAATCCATTCCCACCCGATTTTGACACCAACCCTTCGGATATCTGGGTCAGCAAGGACGGCGCGGTATGGGAGCAGGTCAGCTCATCGCCATGGAATAACGATCCTTCGCATGCTGATTGCGTCCTGGCACAACCACCCCAATTGCCGATTTTTTGTGACAATGTCCGTTACGATTTCGACATGCTAACGGTGAAAGGCGGCACAGGGGGGATGAAACCGTCCATTTTTACGTTTGGCGGTGACCGGGAAATTTTTGTCCCGATTCCCGGAAATGAGTTTCGCGTCGAAAACGATGTCTGGCGCTATAGTCCTGAGGAGTAATTGACCGCCAGCTTGCCTGTCGTTATTCAGGCATGTGTGGAGGATCCGGATCGAACGCGGTTTCCCCTTCCGGATCGGGGCAATTTTCCAGCCACTTCTCCAGTAACTCCAGGTGCTCTTTCTCCTCGTCGGCGAACTCGCCGGCGAGGGCCCTGACTGCCTCATTCGGGCTGTTCCGGCTGATATCAAAATAAAAGTCGTGGGCGCGCTGTTCATTGCCCATGGCAATTTTCAGCGCCTGGTAAGTGGTCATCAGGTAATTCATTTCGCCGATATCCGCGGTCTCCGGACCCTCCATGTTCTCCCAGCCAAAATCCCAGGGTGCGATGCGCGGCAGGCTGTAGCCTTCCGAGTGGTCACGTATTTCCACGGCATGCAAGCGGCTGTAATGCGCCAGTTTACGAAAGGTTTCGGCGACTTCAGGATTGTTGTGTACGTCCATCATGTCGGCCAGTTCGTCATGGCGTTCGGCCGCTTCCTCTTCCAGCGCAACCGAATAAGCCAGGAAGGTATCCAGGCCATGCATCTTTTTCGCCAGGCTCATATCTCGAACTCTCTCTCTATCGAACCCATGCCGGAATCGATTGCGGAACCAGGCCGGAATACCGGGTAGTCATTCTGGAAAATGATGCCGGTGCTCATCCCGCCATCCGCCTGGATGCGCTGCGCGGCTTCAATCGGGTTGCTGGTGGTTTCAGCCTCCAGCGCACGGACATGATGCTTCCACTGCATTTGTTCCGGCCGGAACGTCGGGCAGGGGCTCAGCGCCTGCACGAATGAAAAGCCCTTGTGCTGAATGGCCGAGACCAGGATTTTCGCGAGGCCGTTGGGATCCCCGGTAAATCCGCGGGCGATAAACGAAGCGCCGGCCGTCAATGCCAGCCCCGCAGGCTGAAACGGCCTGATCCCCGTACCCTGTGGCGTCAGCTTACTGTCAGCCCAGTCCGGCGCCGTGGTTGGCGAGGCCTGTCCCTTGGTCATTCCGTATACCTCGTTGTCCATGATGATATACGTCATGTCCTGGTTGCGGCGGCACGCGTGGATAAAGTGATTTCCACCAATGGAGAGCCCGTCGCCATCGCCACCGGCAACCAGAACGGTCAATTCCGGCCGGGCTGCTTTCAATCCCGAGGCCAGTGCCAGGGCCCGCCCATGCAAGCCATGGAATCCGTACAGGCTGGTGTACGCGGCAATGCGGGAGGAGCAGCCAATACCGGTGATCAGTGCCACTTCTTCCCGGGGCAATTCCATGAAAGCCAGCGCCTTGGTAATGGCGTTCAATACGGCGAAATCACCACAGCCCGGGCACCAGACCGGCTTGAGTGCCGACTTGTAGTCTTTGGGCTTGAGAGAAATTTGCGCGCCTGACTGTTCCATGCTCAGCTCCAGTTTTCGATCTGGCCGACAATTTCGGCGGGGGTGATTGGCAGGGGACCGGGACGAGCCAGTACTCGAATGCTCGCATCGAAATCGTAATGGGCTCTGAGATAGCGGTGAAACTGCCCGGAGTGGCTTTGCTCGACAATCAATACCCTGTCGACACCCTCGAGTTCCCGGGCCAGCTTGTCGGGGCTGGCCGGCAACAAAAGACGCAGGGCGATAATCCTGACTTGCTGGCCCAGGGCCTGTAGCCGATTACCGGCTTCCCGCGCCACTGCGGTAGTCGAGCCCCAGGTGAGGATCGCCGTGGAGCCATCACCCCTGACGTCCGCCCAGTGCGCGCCGTAATCAAATGCTTCGATTTTGCCGGACCGCTTGTCCAGTTGCGCCAGGTGATCAGCTGCGGCTGTGGAGGGTTTGCCACTCTCACAATGCTCCAGGCCGTCTGCGACATAAGTAGAGGAAGCTGTTCCGGGAATGGCCATCGGAGATATGCCATTA
>Ga0265306_10000009_pt1 | contig 60628 bp, 55 predicted proteins | sample Helome_3_FD_192493 | JGI IMG/M metagenome (GOLD analysis project Ga0265306, IMG submission 192493) | Marine sediment microbial communities from subtidal zone of North Sea - Hel_20160420 (Illumina Assembly) | ecosystem: Environmental > Aquatic > Marine > Subtidal zone > Sediment ... | reverse complement strand
GAACTGCGCACGTTGAGACAGGAAGCCGAGGCGGTCGAAGACGGTAAAGTTTACCAGTCGAGATTTAGCGACTGATGGCGCAAATCACTAACATCATTCGCCTTAGTTTTCGTGACTATAGCCACGAATGGCGCATGTCAGGGTGTTTCATTCTGGCCCTGTCCTCGGTGCTGGCACCGATGATGATCCTGTTTGGACTTAAATTCGGTATTGTCACCACGATGATTCATCAACTGGTGGAGAATCCGGCAAATCGTGAAATCAGGCCGATCGGCAGCGGGCGTTACGATGACGCCTGGATCGATCAGTATCGTAATCGCGGCGATGTCGAATTTATCATTCCCAAAACCCGCGCGCTGGCGGCGACGATACAACTGAAAAGCACCAGCGCCAATCGCATCGTGTCTACCGAGTTGCTTGCTACTGCCGCGGGAGATCCGTTACTTACCGGATTAACCAGCGTGCCGAAAGACTACTCCCAGGTTGTTCTGAGCCAGAGTGCGGCGAAAAAACTCAAGGTCAGTACCGGTGATGAAATTGATGCCAGTCTCGCCCGGCAATTCCAGGGCAGACGCGAACGGGTGCATCTTCCGCTCGAGGTTATCGATATCGCCGATGAGGTAGTAACCTCGCGCAATGTCGCTTTTGTTAACCTGGAGTTACTGATTGCCAGTGAGCAGTTCAAGGATGGCCGCGCGGTACCGAAGCTCGGTTGGGAAGGCAATAGCGATAAACTGGAAGAGCGGTTCTATCCGTCGTTTCGCCTGTACGCGCGTTCGATTTATGACGTAGAAAACCTTGTCAATGACCTCGAAAAAGCGGGTGCCCGGATTAAGGCCAACGTCGGCGAAATTAAAACTGTACAGTCTATCGATGAAAACCTTTCAGTAATTTTCTGGATTATCGCCTGTGTCGGTGCACTCGGATTTTCTTTCTCGCTGGGTGCGAGCCTGTGGGCCAACGTCGATCGCAAACGCAAGGAACTCAGCGTGTTAAGACTGATCGGGTTTAAAAGCGGTCGCATTGTAATGTTTCCGGTTCTGCAATCATGTTACACGGCAGTGCTTGGCTGGCTGTTGGCGGTACTGGTGTACCTGGCCTTCGAGTACCTGATTAATTTCTTCCTCGCGCCGCAGCTCAACCTTGACCGGGCACTGTGTTTTCTGCTCGCCGAGCATTTCCTGTGGGCTCTCGGGATGACCATCGTTATTGCAATTTTCGCCGCTATTCTGGGTGGTATGCGCGCCGCGCGCATCGAACCCTCTGACGGTTTGCGCGAGATTTAATCTTGTAAGGATAATCTTACAAAAACTATCGCCCGGGACTACATGTGAATCGGCTATTTCGAGTAGGGTTGCGCAGTGGCCGGGAATATACTTTCCTTCGTGCCTGCATGGATTCAGGTAATGGAAATGTAACCAGGGACTTGTCCCGTTACAGCATAGGCAGGATGCCTTGCAGGATGCAGCTGGATGTAATATGCAGGTAAACACTGGGTCCTCGCGCCTACCCAGGCCGGGGGCCCTTTTACTTCCACACCGCTTTTCAATCCCCAAAATCAACAACAAGCCTTTGCGTTGGATCGTATCGACTTAGCTCTAGAGAGAATCCCCCGGGGAAACCGGTAAAGCACCTCGCGCCTGACCGGTTGGCCTTCGGCTTCCTGAAAAAGTGTCGTTTTTGACGGGCAAGGCGAAACTCGACATCCCTGTCTCGGTTCGCCACAGGCAGCGTCCCTGCTGCCTGACCCGTCAAAAACGACACTTTTTCAGCAACCGGTCTTTACGGCGCGAGGACCTTCACCGGTTTCCCCTTGCAGTGGGTGGCTACCTCGGGAGTAAGTCCGCAAAAGTGTAGCGCGGCAGGGACGCCGCGCTCCAAGCGACCACAGGGATGTGCCAAACGGCGCCTTTTGCCGTTTGGAAGCGGCTTTTGCGGACTTACTCCCGAGGTAGCCTTAGCACTCAAGTGAATCCCTTAACGGTTTTTTGTTCCGGAGAGTGGTGCGCGAAGGCGGGGATGGTTTGAGAGCTGTGGTAGCATATTGACCTATGCAGGGATCCCAAATCACACAAGATATTAAACCCGTATATCTGCTTGCCAGCGCCGAACCACTATTGGCCCGTGACTGGTTAGACGACGCCCGTCGAGCGCTGCGCCAGGCCGGGTTTGAGGATATTTTGAATTTACAGACCGATGTCGGTTTCAACTGGCAGGAGTTGCTCGATGAAGGCGATATGATGTCGCTGTTTTCGCAGAGCAAGTGCCGCATCGTGACGATGCCTGGTGGTAAACCAGGGCAACAGGGTAGCAAGGTAATCCAGCAGCTTAGCGCGCAAGCGGACGCCGACAATGTTTATATCTTCGTCACCCCGGCACTCGATCGACAGTCGAAAAACGCCAGCTGGTGCAAGGCTATCCAGACTGCGGGTGAAATAGTCGAGCTCAAACCGGTCTACGACAATCAATTGGCCGACTGGTTACTGCAGCGGGCGCGCAACAAGGGCCTTAGTATCGATGCACAATCCGCACAGTTCCTCGCCGAACGTACCGAAGGGAATTTGCTGGCTGCGGATCAGGAGCTGGAAAAACTGTTGATACGATTTTCTGATCATAGAGTAATCGATTTCGAGACGATAGAAGCCTCGGTTGCAGAATCGGCCCGCTATAGTCACTTTCTGCTGGTCGAGGCCTGTCTTGCCGGTAAAACCCGGCGCGCACTCAAGATTCTGCAAAGTCTGGAAACGGAAGGATATGCCACCACGCAGTTGCGCTGGGCTGTGCAGGCGGCACTGGAACAACTCGATCGACTCAAACTGGCCCAGCGCAGTGGTGCGCTGAATGATCGCACCTGGCAGGAGTTACGCATCTGGCGTAACAAGCAGCGGCTGTACCAGGCCGCACTGAGCAGATTAGAGGCCGCGCAGATTGAGCGTTTATTGCAAAGCTGTGCTACATTAGACCGCCTTGGCAAGGGCCAGCAGGACAGTGAATTTCCCCGCCAGGACTGGTTCGAAATTAAATCACTGGTGGCCGACTTCAGTGGTGATATTGGTATAAAAGATGAGCGCCGCACTAGATAACGAAACGGGTATTGATTTGAGTCAGTATACAGCTGACCTGGGACGCGCCGCGCGCGCCGCGGCAGCCGAGCTCGCGCATGCGCAACCACAGGACAAGAATCTGGCGTTGCTTGAAATTGCAGCAGTGCTCGATCAACAGCGCGCCACCATTTTGCAGGAAAATAAAAAGGATCTGGAGGCGGCTGGCGATAACAAGGTCAGTGCCGCGATGCTGGAGCGACTGGAACTCAACCCGGCTCGCATCGATGCGATGATCGAAGGCTTGCAGCAAGTGGCCGGACTTCCCGACCCGGTGGGTGAAATCAGTGAATTACGCTACCGACCTTCGGGTATTCAGGTTGGCAAGATGCGCGTGCCGCTTGGGGTCATCGGAATCATTTACGAGTCGCGTCCAAACGTGACCGTGGATGCCGCCGCGTTATGTCTTAAGTCGGGCAACGCGAGCATCTTGCGTGGTGGCAAGGAAGCGCTGCATTCCAACCAGGCGATATATCAGTGTATCCAGCAAGGTTTAAAGCAGGCCGGGTTGAATGAAGCCGCAGTGCAGGTTGTCAACACCACTGACCGCGCCGCGGTAGGCCATATGCTTAGAATGAGCGACTGCATCGATGTGATTATTCCACGGGGTGGTAAAACCCTGATCGAGCGTATTGCCGGTGAATCGATGATTCCGGTGATCAAGCATCTCGATGGCGTGTGTCATGTTTATATCGACGATCATGCGGATCTGCACAAAGCGGTCGCGATCGCGGTGAATGCCAAAACCAGACGTTACGGAGTCTGTAACGCGATGGAAACGCTGCTCGTGGCCAGGGCAATTGCGCGCCGGGTAATGCCTGAAATCATCGCAGGCATGTCTGACAAAGGTGTCGAGCTGCGTGGCTGCGAACGCAGTCGCGAGTTTGACGGCGAGCGTATCAGTGCGGCGAGCGAAGACGACTGGTATACCGAATACCTCGCTCCCATTCTGTCGATTCGAATTGTCGATGACCTGGAGCAGGCGATCGAGCATATTAATCACTATGGCTCGCAGCATACCGATGCGATTGTCAGCGAAGACTATAGTCATACCCGCGAATTTTTACGACGCGTCGATTCGAGTTCGGTCATGGTCAACGCATCGACCGGTTTTGCCGATGGTTTCGAGTACGGACTGGGCGCCGAGATCGGCATCAGTACCGACAAGTTGCATGCTCGCGGCCCGGTAGGGCTGGAAGGACTGACTTCGCAGAAGTACGTCGTATTCGGAGACGGAAATATACGCGCTTGATATGATTGGCATATTGGGTGGTACCTTCGATCCGATTCACAACGGGCATTTGCATATCGCGACACAGCTGGTCAACCGACTAGGCCTGGAACAGTTACAGTTCATGCCTTGCGCGATACCGGTGCATCGTGACCCGCCGCGTGCGTCGTCGACGCATCGCTGTGCGATGATTGACCTGGTTATCGCCGGACAGCAGGCTCTCAGCTTGAACACCGTCGAAATTGATCGCAACGGGCCCTCATACAGTATCGATAGCTTGCGCGAAATACGTCGCCAGACCGACTCGATTCTGGCGCTGGTACTGGGTGCTGACGCCTTTAACGGTTTCAATAGCTGGAAACTGCCGCAGGAAATCCTGCAACTGGCGAACCTGGTGGTCTGCTATCGTCCCGGTTTCGAGGTCAACCGGGAAATGTTCAGTCAGCATCGAGTCGCGTCAGCGGACGAACTGTCGAGGCAGACGGCCGGTGCAATCCTGCTGCTCGAAGTCGAGGCGATCGACTGTTCTTCCAGCGCAGTGCGTGCGGCCCTGGATACAGGTAAAATACCCCGGCATTGTCTGCCCCCGGCAGTGGCGAATTATATTGAAAAACACAATTTATATCGGAAATAAGGTGACTAAAAAAATTCCTACCAATTTGCAGGCCGAAGCAACCAGGAAACTGGCTCTGGAAGCGCTCGAAGCGCTCAAGGCGGACAACATCGTAGTGCTCGACGTGCGTGCACAGGCCAGTTTTACCGATTACATGATTTTCGCCAGCGGTAGCTCTACGCGCCACGTCAGCGCTATTGCCGATTCGGTTGTCGAGGCCGCAAAGGCGGCTGGCGACCCGGCGCTAGGGATCGAAGGCGAGGACGTGGGTGAATGGGTGTTGGTCGATCTCGGCGATGTGGTTGTGCATGTCATGTTGCCCGATGTGCGCCTTTACTATGAACTTGAGAAGCTCTGGGGCGAAGAACTCGCGGTTGAGGATGCAGATTCAGCTCATTAATGTCGCGCAAAAATTACCTGCGTGGGTTGATCTGGCCTGTAACGATTACCTCAAACGCCTGCCGCGGGAAGTGTCCCTGAAACTGGTAACCATACCGCTGCCGGCGCGTAAATCGAACCAGTCTCCGGCACGCCGGCAACAACGCGAATCCGAGTTGATTCTGGAAAAACTGGCAGCAGGCAGTTTGAATATTGCGCTTGATGAGCGGGGCGAACAATGGTCAAGCGTCGACTGGTCTAAGAGCCTGCAACGCTGGATGTTTGAGTTTCCGCGGGTAAACCTGGTGATCGGTGGGCCCGATGGGCTGTCTCAGGATTGTATCAAGGCCTGTCAGCATCGGGTCTCCCTGGGCAGAATGACGATGCCGCATGCACTGGTCAAGGTAGTACTGGTAGAGCAGTTATACCGCGCCTGGACGATCCTGCAAGGCCACCCCTATCATCGCGAATAGGCGACCTCGGCCTGCATTCAGGCTATCATTACAGTATGATTTATCTGGCTTCAAGATCTCCCCGCCGCGCCGAATTACTGCATCAGATAGGAGTCGAGTTCCTGGTACATGATATCGATATCGACGAGTCCAGGTCGCCCACGGAGTCGCCAGCCGAATATGTATGTCGCATGGCTACCAGCAAGGCCCGCATTGCAGCCGAACAAATTGTCGGGCGGCAAGAATCATGTGTCGTGCTGGCGGCAGATACTACAATTGCTATTGATAAAGATATTATTGGCAAACCCGCGGATCAAAACCAGTGTCGCTGTATACTGGGACAACTGTCTGCGAGGCAGCACCTGGTTTTAACGGCCGTCGCGTTAGCTACCCGGGACGATATTGCATTGCGCCTGACCCGGAATCGGGTAAGTTTCAGATCCTTATCGGCGCAGGAGATAGAGTCCTACTGCGCGACCGCGGAGCCCATGGATAAGGCGGGTGCTTATGCGATTCAGGGTAAGGCAGCCATGTTTATTGACTACCTGGAAGGCAGTTACTCGGCGGTAATGGGGCTGCCGCTTTTCGAGACTGCCGAGTTGTTGCGCGACGCTGAAATTGAACTGTTTTAATTATGATCATAAATGAAGAAATACTCGTAAATATAACTCCCCAGGAAACCAGGGTTGCCATTGTCGAAAATGGAGCGCTGCAGGAAGTCAGTATTGAACGTCAAAGCAGTCGCGGTATCGTCGGCAATATTTACAAGGGTCGGGTTAACCGGGTGCTCCCCGGAATGGAAGCGGCTTTTGTCGATATCGGGCTGGAAAAAGCTGGATTCCTGCACGTGTCGGATATTGATTACGTTGATGAAAACGCCAATGGCGAGGAAAGTGGCACTCGAGTCGCGATTAACGACCTGTTACATGAAGGCAAGAATTTACTGGTACAGGTGGTTAAGGATCCGATGGGTACCAAGGGGGCGCGTTTGACAACCAGTATATCGGTACCTTCGCGTTACCTGGTATACATGCCTAATTCGTCGACCGTGGGTATATCGGTCAAGATTGAAGACGAAGTCGAGCGTGAGCGCCTGAAAAACCTGCTTGAAACCTGCCGCAGCGAAAACCAGTTAGGTGGTTGTATTATCCGCACCGCGGCGGAGGGCGTTGATGAAGCGGAGTTGCAGCGTGATATCAGTTTCCTGTCCAAGCTATGGGCCTCGTTACTCGAAAGTGTCGACCAGGTTCCGGCGGGAAGCGTAATACACGAGGATCTGCCCTTGTCGATACGTACCTTGCGCGACATGGTGGGCGTCGATACCACGCTGGTGAAAGTGGATTCGCGCGAAACATTTCAGAAGATGACCAGTTTTTCGACGCGATACATACCCGACCTGCCGTGCAAGATCGAGCACTATCCGGGAGAACGTCCCCTGTTTGATCTATACAATATCGATGATGAGTTGCAGCGAGCGCTGGCTCGCCAGGTTAGCCTGAAATCCGGGGGTTACCTGATTATCGACCAAACCGAAGCAATGACCACGATTGATATCAATACCGGGGCTTTCGTCGGTCATCAAAACCTGGAAGAAACCATCTTCAAAACCAATATGGAAGCATCGCAGGCGATAGCGCGCCAACTCAGACTGCGCAACCTGGGGGGTATCATCATCATCGATTTTATCGATATGGAGCACGAGGATCATAAGCGCCAGGTGCTGAAGTCGCTTGAAAAATACCTGGCAAAAGACCACGCGAAGACCCAGGTGTGCGAAGTATCACCCCTCGGACTGGTGGAAATGACGCGCAAACGCACCCGCGAAAGTCTCGAGCATGTACTCTGTGAGCCCTGCAAGACCTGCCATGGACGCGGTTCACTAAAGACTACCGAAACGGTCTGCTATGAAATATTTCGTGAAATCCTGCGTGAAGCCAGGTTTTACGACGAAGCACAGCAGTTGCTGGTAATGGCTAACCAGGATGTGGTCGATCGTTTACTGGACGAGGAGGCCGCCAATTTGGCTGAACTGGAAACCTTTATCAAGATTCCGGTCAAACTACAGGTAGAAGCGCATTTGTCTCAGGAATCCTATGACGTGGTGCCAGTATAAAACTTCCAGGTTGGTGAAATGGGCCTGTTAAAAAGAATCAGCCTTGACTTGTTCGTCGGCGCAATACTCCTGCTGGCGATAATCATGGGTGGTTTGCGGCTTGCGATCAGCAATATCGATTACTTCAAGCCCGAGATCGACTATCTGCTGGCGCGTGACGTCAGCAAGGGTGTTGTGTTTTCGGGATTGAGCGGTGCCATGAACCGCTTCAATCCGGTTCTGCGGGTCGATAACGTTTCTATTAACCTGCCCGACAGATCACAGCCGGTGTTTGTCGATCGACTGGCAGTGGAGTTCGATTTCTGGGCCAGCCTGCGCGAATGGGCGCCGGTCGTGCTGGAGATTTCGGGGCAGCTGGAGAAGCTCGAATTGACCAAGGATGAGTCGGGTCGGTGGTGGAGCCATGAATTCGAACTTAGCCCGGGTGACGATGAAACTGTTATGCCGGGGTTTTCGCGGGCCCTGCTGTTGGCGCCGCGCTACCTTAAAATCGATCTGCGTCGTTTGATTATTCGGGATCAACAATCGCAAACCAGCTATCAAATAGACGGTGTCAGCGCGCAAATCAATCATCGCAAAGATCAGTTTCATACGCAGTTCAGCGCAATGCTTCCGCGTGAACTTGGGCGCAGGATTTTAATCAAGTCGGTACTGGATCCCGAGCGCAGCGAGATTTACATTAATTCAACAGATTTGCAGCTATCCCGCATCGCCGGGTTGCTTGACCTCGATACCTGGGGTTTACAGCAGGGAACACTCGACGGCGAAGTCTGGTTAAGCATGTCGGGCTATCATGTCATTGCTGTTAATGGGAATTTGCTACTCAATCAGGGCCTGCTGCAGTCGTCCCCGGATAAGACACCGTTGGCGGTCGATTACCATTCTCGTTTCAACGCCATTAATCGGAAATCCAGTTGGCGTATTACGAACCAGGTGGAGCGGCTGGAAATTAACGGTGACAACGTTCCGGGATTCCGCTCGCAGTTTGAGATTACTGCCGGGCTTGAGTATCCCCTTGTTTCAGCATGGATTGACCGGATACAAGTATCCAGTTTACCCGTCATCGCTGGCCAGTGGCTGCCGCAAAATGTCAGTCAGCAAATCGTAAATGGGAAGCTTCAGGGCGCACTGCGGGACCTGGTTCTGGGAATTGAACTTGGGCGTCCGGAGGACTTCCGCATGAGTGGTCAGGCGGTACAGCTCAGTAACGAGGCCTTCGGGGGCTACCCGGGTGCGACAAACCTGAACGCCAAATTTCTACTGGGAACTCGTCGCTTGCTGGCCAGGTTGCATGGTGAAGCGGTCAGGCTGGATTTTGGTGATCAGTTCGAAGCGCCATTCGAGTTTGATTCCCTCGAACTGGATGTGATTGCAAACAGATCAGAATCCGGTGACCTGGTGCTCTCCGCCGATAATATTCTGGCGCACAACCAGGATACCAGGCTCACTGGTCGAATGTGGCTGGTCGCCGATCAGGCTGAGGATCCCTTTGTGTTCATGCGGGCAAGTTTTACGGATACCGATGCCAGCAGCACGCACAAGTACCTGCCGCTCAAAGCCCTGTCTGCAGAGACACTGGGGTGGCTGCATCGCGGTATTAAAAAGGGCTTCGTGCCGAGAGGTGATTTTCAGTTACATGGCAGATTGCGCGATGTCCGCGAATTGGCGCGTGACAGGGCGGGGGAGTTGTTTGTCGATTTCGATGTCGAAGATACCAATTTGTTTTTTGCCCCCGGATGGTTGGAGCTTAGAAATGGTAACGGAAAAATGTTATTCCATAATGCCGGGTTTGCATTTGACCTGGGTCGGGTCAGCTATGAAAAACTAGATGAGGTGCAGGCCACCGGGGTAATTGCTGATTTTGACAAAGCCGAGCTCGCACTTGAAATTCATACACAGGTATCGACTGCAGACGCGGTACGCGTCTGGCTCGGTTCGCCGGTAGGCGAAGACTACCGCGATATTATGAGCAACCTGCATGATCTGGGTGGTCGCGTCAACGCGAAAATCGATCTGCTCATACCATTGAGCGACGACCTTGCAGAAGAGCGGGTCAAGGTCGCTTTAGATTTTGACGATGCGAAAGCCAGTGCGAAAAACTGGGGACTGGAGCTGGGCGGGATCAATGGTCGGCTGCTGATAACCGAGGATGCCTTGCTGGCCAAAGATATCAGTGCAAGATATTTTGATGACCCGGTTGAAATCGACATCAGTACAGAAAAACCGAGTGGCGATACCCTGGTCAATGCGCGTGGATCGATAGAGTCCAGAAATCTGCTCAATCAGCTACCGGATGAGTTGACCCGGTACTTAGATGGCAAGAGTGACTGGCAGGTCAGATTGAAGTTTGCCAGTGAGACAGCTCCCGCCGAGCAGGCATTTTTACAAATTAACGCTGCCAGCAATTTGCAGGGCACGGCGCTTACGCTGCCGCAGCCATTGGCTAAACCGTTAAAAGATGTCTCTCGACTTTCTGCCGATGTGGATTTTTACCCCCAGCACATCCTTTTTCAGTTTAGCCTGGGTAGCGAGCTGCTTGGCCGGGGAGAATTGGTCGCGGAAGTTGAGCAGGAGTTCGAACTGGACGCATTCGACCTGGCATTATCGACACCTCTTGAAGCGGCGCAGCGTCGGGGTATGAATCTTTATGGTTCAGCCAGCGAGGTCGAAGTGGGCGGCTGGATCAAGGTCATCACTGCTTCTGAAAGTACGGGTTCGACCCTGCTGAGCACGGTTGATCTCGGTTTCCAGCGGGCTCTTGCATTCGGTCGCACTCTCGAAGAGGTAAAATTTGAACTGCACCAGGAGAATAAACGCTTGCTGGGACTGGTCGAATCGACCCTGCTCAAGGGCAATTTCGACGCTCCCCTGCTACCCACCCCTGAGGATCCGGTGGTCGTTGAACTGGAATACCTGAGACTGGATAAACTGGAGCAGGAAACGGATTACAGCGCGATGCTGCCGAGTGATCTGTTCGATTTTCGCATCCGCAGCCAGTCGTTGGTGTACGACGATATGCAGTTTAAGGATTTGCTGGTTGATGGCAGACCCGTCGGAAATACGCTCTATATCGACCATCTGGGTTTGCGTCGCGACAAAATAATCATAACCGGCAAGGCGCAGTGGGACTACGATGTTAACAGCCGTTCCCATCTTTCGAGTCTTACAATGGAGGCCAGCGGGGAGAATTTTGGCCAGGCCATCGCTGGGCTCGGTTTCGGCAACACTATGCAGGACGGGACCCTGGAATTTAGTGGGGGGTTTACCTGGCAGGCGCCGTTACTGGGTCTTAGTCTGGGTATTCTGCAGGGCGATGCCCAAATGAAAATCGAGGATGGGGTTTTGAACAACGTCGACCCCGGTGGTGGCAGATTTGTCGGACTACTTAGTTTGAGTGCTATACCGAGACGGCTGTCACTGGACTTTTCCGATGTAACGGTTGAGGGTATGGAGTTCGAGAAGATTAGTGGGAATTACCGGCTGGATGACGGTATACTTTTTACCGAAAATACACGGCTGGATGGTCCTGCGGCCAAGCTCAAAATTACCGGCAAGACCGGAATGGTCAATCGCGATTATGATCAGGTTATCGGGGTAACTCCCAAATTAAGGGAGACATTACCAATAATTGGCGCGATTGCCGCCAGCACCACGGTGGGCTGGGGCCTGCTGCTATTGCAAAATTTGTTTAAAAAGTCGATAGACGATGCCGTGGAAATAGAATACAAGGTCACGGGAAGCTGGGATGATCCCCAGATTGAATTAATTAAGGCAGTTGATGAAAACCAGGAAGACTTACCGAATGCTGAGAAATAGCTTCTGTTTCGCGGTTCTGCTTTTTATGGCAGGTCATGCGGCAGCTAATTCGATTCGTATTTTTACGCTGAGTGCCGATGAATGGGCGCGTCCCCGCACGGGAGCGGTGATCCCACAGCTGGCAGCAGTCCGTTCGGCGGTAAGCTACTGGGGCAAGGGTGGTGACAAGGCCATGATTATTCGCTACCCGGGTGAAGACACCGGTGAACTCTGGGCGGCGGAATTGCGTGACTGGTTGATATCCCTGGGCGTGCCCTCAGATTATATCCAGTTGTCGTCAGGCACCCAGGCTGCCGATGAAATCAAGCTGGAAGTCGGAAATCGCGACGAATTGGAGCAATAGCAAGACATGCCATCAACTTTAGAAGCAGTTAGTAAAAATATACTCGAACCGAGCGAACTTGAAATCGAGCAGCTTGGCGGATTTCTGGATGGCTTGCAGAACAGGTATGTCGATGCCGGCGATTTGTACTTTCAGACCAGCCAGCAGGAATCCTGGGTCATGGATGACGGCATTCTGCGCGAGGGTAGTTTCAACATCGAAAAGGGTGTTGGTATTCGCGCCATGGCGGGGGAAAAAACCGGCTTCGCCTATTGTGATGATTTACGTGGTAATGCGATTACCCAGGCGGTAAACAATGCCCGCGCCATCGTCAAGCAGGGCCAGTCAGGAACTAGTACCGTTGCGTTGTCCAGTAAACCGGCGCCGGCGCTATACACAGCACAAAATCCGCTCGATAGTCGCGATGCCGATGAAAAAGTCGAATTACTCAAAAAGCTTGATGCCTATACACGCTCACTCGATGAGCGCATCGAACAGGTAATTATTTCCCTGTCTGGCGGTATCGACCACATTTTAGTCGCCGCCACCGATAATACCCTGGCAGCCGATATCCGTCCGCTGGTGCGTTTAAACGTGACTGTCCTGATGCACCAGTCAGGTCGCCGCGAGCAGGGCAGCGCCGGTGCCGGGGGACGGCATGGGTATGATGTATTTTTTGACACCGATCATGCTTACGAACTCGCCCGCGAGGCTGTCAGGCAGGCGGCTACCAACCTCGAGTCGGTGGCAGCGCCAGCGGGTAGCATGCCGGTGGTGCTGGGTCCGGGATGGCCCGGGGTATTGCTGCATGAGGCGGTAGGTCACGGACTCGAAGGAGATTTCAATCGCAAGGGCACCTCGGCATTCAGTAATAAAGTGGGTCAACAGGTTGCCTCTCCATTATGCACCGTGGTCGACGATGGTACGCTGCTCGATCGCCGTGGCTCGCTGAGTATCGATGACGAGGGAGTGCCCGCACAATGCACCACCCTGATCGAAAATGGCGTACTCAAAGGCTATATGCAGGACAAGATGAATGCTCGTCTGATGGGAACGCAGTCCACGTCGAACGGACGTCGTGAATCATTCGCCCATTTGCCCATGCCGCGGATGACCAACACCTATATGCTCGCCGGGGAAAGCGATCCCGGGGAAATTATCAGCTCGGTCGATAAGGGCCTGTACGCGGTTAATTTTGGTGGTGGCCAGGTGGATATCACTTCGGGGCGATTCGTGTTTTCGCTGTCCGAAGCCTACCTTATTGAAAAGGGCAAACTGACCGCCCCGGTCAAGGGTGCAACCTTGATTGGTTCCGGACCCGAGGTTATGGGCAGGATATCGATGGTGGGCAACAACCTCGAACTGGATCAGGGTGTCGGTGTATGTGGTAAGGAAGGCCAGTCGATACCTGTCGGAGTAGGGCAGCCCAGTCTCAAGATTGACGATATTACGGTTGGTGGCACGGATTAAACAGCGGCACAAGATGCGGACTAATTAACTGAAACCGCGGTGATCTCCATGCCGGAATCGCCGCTTTGCAGGGTCAGCAGGCCGAGAAACTCACCATCGTATTTCGAGCTGCGCAATCGCCACAAAATGGTTATCGCCTGTTCCCGCTGAATCGAATCAATAAACTCAAACTCGGCTTCGATAGTAGTCAAAACAGGGAAGTCCTCACAACTCTGACGGAAGTGTTCTTCCGAGAGTTTTGCCAGTAGCTCGTTGGAGAAACCCCGCGAAAACCTTGCATAGTCGCGTTCGCGCGCCGCTACGATGATGTTTTTCCAGATCGGTTCTGCCACTGAGCGCAGTTGTTCTTGCTGTAAGCGTGAAAATTGTGTCATGTCGTTGCCGCCGGGGGTTGAGGTTCGCCTTGCAGTGCGGCGTGAACATCTTCGTAGATAGATAACATCGCTGGAACCACCAACAGGATCAGGAGCGTCGCAAACGCCAGCCCAAAGGCGATCGAAACCGCCATCGGTATGAGGAATTGCGCCTGGCGTGAGGTTTCAAACAGTAACGGTGTCAAGCCTGCGATAGTGGTCAGCGAGGTCAGCAGTACCGCGCGTAATCGTTGACAGGCCGCCTCTTCAAGCGCGTCATAGATCGACATTCCCTTGTCCCTGATGTGACGATAGAACATCACCAGGATTATCGAGTCATTGACGACAATTCCTGACAGGCCGAAGAATCCGAACAACGATAAAATGGTTAGGTTCATGTCCATCATCCAGTGCCCGAGAACAGCGCCCGTTAGTCCCAGGGGTATGGTAAGCATTACCAGCAATGGCCAGCCGTAGGATGAAAAGACCCAGGCCAGGACCAGATACATTAAAACCAGCGCAACGATTGCGCCAAGGCGCATGTCGGCAAAAGTCTCGCGCTGACTCGCTGAACGCCCTTCGACGCTATATTGAATACCGTACTTGCTGGCCAGTGCAGGCAACGTAAACTGAGTCAGGTCGGCGACGATTTCGGCAGTGTTGTTGAGCGCGGCATTGACGTCCGCCGAAACATCGACCGAGAGACTACCGTTGAAATGGCGCAGCGTTTCAAACCCCTGTGCTGAACGCCAGTTGGCGACGGTTTCCAGCGCGACGAACTCACCGTTCGGTAGCATGATCGGCAAATACAGCAAACTGTCCAGCCGGCGCTGCTCTGATTGCGGTAACTGTAAGCGTACCTCGACTTCATCGGCTCCCTGCTGAAATCGCTGCAGGATGATGCCATCATAAGCGGCGCGTAACTGGCGTCCGATATCGGTTATCGATAGTCCGAGCGCTTCCCCCGCTGGGCTCAGTTCATAAATCAATTGCTCCCTGCCGTAGGGCAGGTCATCATCGATGGCGCTTACCCCTGGAATCGTTTCCAGGGTTTGCGCCAGGTCCAGTGCCGCGGTTTTTAAACGATGCGGGGTTGAACCGGTCAGGCGCAGATTGAGCTCACGTCGCGAGGGGCCGACCTGGCGCGAGGTAATTTGAAAACTTTCCACTCCGGGTGGAATCTTGATGCGTGAGCGCCAGTTCTTGATAAAACTGGGATTATCGGTAACGCGTTGATCGGAACCTAACAGTTCGACGTAAATTGAGCCGGCGCGTTCACCGGTGATCGCACGACCGCGGCCAACCGTCGAAGCATGCACTCTGTAATAGGTTGAAACAACGGTCTCATCGATATCATTGATGGTGTTATTCAATTCCGCTTCCACCTGGTCAATAAATTTGTCGACGACTTCACGGGCGGTGCCGGAAACAAAGCGAACGTTTGCATACACCGTGGTTGATTCAGGCGACGGGAAGAATTGCCAGGCGGTTTTACCACCGAAAAAGAGGCCGGCAGCAAACAGTAAGAATCCGATTGCACAGGCTAGCGTGGTCCAGCGAAATTCAATTGCCCTGCGCACCAGGCGTCGAAACCAGTTTTCGCGCAGGCGTTCAAAACCACGATCGAGTTTTTCCTTAAAGCGCGATTTTTTCACCGCACGACCATGTACGAAGGCATGGCGCAGATGACCGGGCAGGATGAGGAAACTTTCGATCAAAGAAGCAACGATCACGCATACGATAACCATCGGAATCGCGACCATGATACTGCCCATGCGGCCACCGATCATCATCAACGGCAGAAACGCGGCGATGGTTGTCAGGGACGACGCCAGTACCGGTGCCAGCATACGCCGGGCACCCCCTTCGGAGGCCATCAGCGGGTCTTCGCCCATATCGAAATGTGCCTGGGCATCTTCACCGACGACGATTGCGTCATCGACGATTATGCCGAGCGCCATAATCAGCGCAAACAGGCTGATCATATTGATCGAGCCTCCCACGAGGTACAATACGGCGAGTGTCGCCATGAAAGATACGGGAATACCGACAGCCACCCAGAAGGCGACGCGGGCGGATAGGAACAGGTAAAGGATGAGTAACACCAGCACCAGGCCACCCGCTCCGTTTTTGAGCAGCAACATGATACGTTCCTTGATCAGTTGCCAGCGTTCGTTAAAGACCTGGATTTCTATATTAGGTGGTAACTGTGGACGGGTTTTTTCGAGCCAGTTTTGCAGTATTTCGGCGGCTTCCAGCGAATCACCATTTTCGTTACGACGCAGCACCAGAACCACGGCGTTTTTGCCGCCCAGGCTAATGGTCGATGAGCCGGGCAGGTGGCCACGTTCGATTTTCGCGATATCACCGAGATGAATACGTTTGTCGGCTTCGCTGACAATGGCGAGACTGGCAAAATCCTGCGGTGTACGACGCTGATTCTGACTACGAATTTCGCGCGCGCCATCTTCTTCACCAATCAGACCGGCTGGCAAATCCTGGCTTGCTGCATCGACTCGGCTTGCCAGTTCATTGAGACCTATACCGAGGCGCTGAATTTGCTCGGCGGCAAGCTCGATCAGGATCTGCTGCTTGGGCAGGCCCGTAATATCGACCTTGTCGATCCCTTCACTAATTAGTTCGCGTTCGAACCGTCGTGCCAGCATTCGTAGTTCGTCAATCTGGGACGGGCCACTGATCAGCAGTCGGGCGACCGATTCGTAACGCACTTGCTGGGCTATCTTCGGGTTTTCCGCATCGTCAGGCAGGTTGTTGAAATCATCGACCTGTTTCCTGACATCATCCAGCGCGAAGGTCATATTGCTGTTCTCATCGAATTCGAGGGTGATGCCGGATACCCCGGTTGCTGAAGTCGAGGTGAATTCTTTCAGACGATCGATACTGCGCAGCCGCTGTTCCAGCGGGACCGTAATCCCCGATTCGATATCTTCCGAGCTGGCACCACTCCAGGTAGTGCTTACCGAAATCTGGTCGAGTTCGAAATTGGGGAAAAACTGTACATTCAGTTTCTGCAGGGCGATGACGCCGGACAAAAACATCATTACCATGAGCAAATTGGCGGCGACCCGGTGGCGTGCAAAAATACCGAGGAGACTATTCGTCATCGATCTTCACCTTGAGCCCCGACACTGCATTAGGCAGGTGCGTGACGGCGATCAGATCGCCTGGCTCGATAACGTCACTGCGAATCAGCACCATGACCTGGTTATCCGTGGTTCTTGCCTGCCCGATAGACGTCACGTCAACCGCCTGCAGTCGACCTTCGACGACCCGGTAAATCCGTGAGTTACCATATATTGCCTGGTAGGGAACGCCGATGACCCCGCTTTCAGCCGGAAGCTCCAGGCTCAGCGGTAGTAAATCACCCGGGCGAAGCTGTCCTGCGACAGCATCAATGGCGAAGTAAACATCGATACCGGTAGCCTCGGCTTCCCCGGCCAGGCGTCGTACCTGATATCGACCCGGTACCTCGCGATTAGTCACGCTGGCGTAAAGTACCTGCTCGTTGGCGATCGCCTGCCGCACCGAATCAAGATAGTTGATTGGCAGGTGGGCGCGGATTTCGAGGTCATCAATCGGGAATAGCGAAATCAGGATTTGTCCGAGCGAGACCCGGTCACCGGCAGAGACCGCGACTTCGCTGATGATCGCATCGAACGGAGCCGCTATTTCCGAGCGGGTCATCGCCAGTCCTGCCTGATCAAGTTCTGCCTTGCCACGATCATGCCTGGCCTGCAGAATTTGCAGCCTGGCAGGGTAGCTGTCGACATCGAGTTCACGCGAGGTAACTGCGAGTTGTCGTCTCGCCGACTCGCTGCGAGCAGCATTGATGGCGGTATCGGCGCTGAGGTTCTGTTTTTTCAGCTCGGTCAGGCGTTTGACCTCGGCGTTTGCCAGCACAAGCAGTTCACGCTCGGTATCCAGCGATGCCAGGTTAGACTGGTGACGTACCTTGAGCTCAGCGATCTGGTTGTCGATGTCGCGCAGATCAGCCTCGGCCTGCAGCAATGAGGCGGCGAAATCGCGTCGATCCATGGTTACCAGTGGCTGACCCTGTTTCACACTGGCGCCGTTGCGCACGAAAACCTTTTCGACTATGCCGCCTCCCGGTGCCGCCGCCTGCAACTGCTCTGGTGACTCGATGCGGCCATAAAGCGTTATGCTCGGAGATAAGGCCTGTTTTTGCGCCGTAATTACCTCGACCTGCCAGACTTTCTCGCTAAGCGCGGGTTTCTCCCTTTCGGTTTTGCTATTCACCAGCGAAAAGTAAATGGCAACGGCGATCAGCAGCACCAGAATCGGTAGTATAAATTTGGCCTGAGACCTTGCAGTTATCATGGATTCCGGTTGCGGGATGTATTAAGCATGCCTTGTATAGTCTTAGTCTGGCGACGTCAAGCTATGAGTCGGTTAGCTCGAAGCGGTTAAGCGCCCTGTTTTTGGTGACCTTGCGTGGATCGAAAATTTTACCATTCATCGCGAGGTACACCCCCGCGGGTAACAATTGCACCGCTGCACTGGCAACCCCGAGATTGTACATGGCATCACTATAGCGCATACGTGCGGGCTGCATTGCACCAAACAGTACAATGGTTTTATCCGTGAAAGCGAGCAAGGCCTGCGCGGTTTCCACCATGCTATCGGTACCATGGGTTATCAAGATTCTATGGTTAGATACGTTGCCGACCGCGTTGCGGATTAATGCGCGATCGATTTCATCCATTTCGAGGCTATCTTTTTTGAGCAGCGATTCGATTTCGTAGTCAAAATCGACGTTAGCTTCCTCGAGTAAAGCGCCGATAATCGTATCACCAATATGAAACTCGCTTTTAGCGTCGAAATATATCTTGTCGAAAGTACCGCCGGTAGTAAAAATCTTGATCGTCAAAACCTGCTCCTGGTAACGCATTTTAAATTAGGGCACATGGCCGGATTTATATTGTAAACTCCCGGGGCCAGCTCCACTAATCTGATTATCTTTGCATGACGACCGAGCCCTTAGTTCAGCATAAAGTGCCGATTTTCGCTATCTCCTGTGCCTGCATCATCGGTTTGCTGGCGTTCGGCCCGCGTTCTGCGATGGGGTTCTTCCAGCTGCCGATCCTGCAGGATAACGGCTGGGACAGGACGACCTTTGGCATGGCGATGGCTTTGCAGAACTTGTGCTGGGGCCTGGGCCAGCCCCTGTTTGGTCTGGTTGCAGACAAGTTCGGAACCTGGCGCGTGCTAGCGTTTGGTGCACTGCTGTATAGTCTGGGCCTGGTAGTAATGGCGGTTGCGCCGATCCCGCTTTGGCTGCATATCGGTGGCGGAGTCCTCATTGGTCTCGGCGTGGCGGCCTGTTCTTTCGGCGTGGTGCTGGCTTCGATCGCACGCCTGGTCAGCCCGGAAAAACGTTCGTTTGCATTCGGCCTGGGGACCGCAGCGGGTTCAGCCGGCATGTTCGTGTTTGCACCGATTTCCCAGGGATTGATCGATAAACTTGGCTGGTCTGACAGCTTGATTGCAATCGCTGCGCTGATGCTGATCATACCGTTGCTTGCGATTCCGTTACGGGGTAATTCCTCGACCTCGAGGATTGCCGCAGCGGAATTCGAGCAAACTGCCCGGGAAGCATTGCGCGAGGCTTTTGTCAGTAAGGGATACCTGTTGTTAACCTCCGGTTTTTTCGTCTGCGGGTTCCAGGTGGCGTTTATCACTGCGCATTTCCCGGCCTACATCAGCGATCTGGGCATCGCCTCGCGCTGGGCGGTAGTGGCGATCAGCTTGATTGGTTTTTTCAATATAATCGGCTCGCTGGCCTCGGGAGTTGCCGGTCAGCGTTATTCCAAGCCCCTGTTACTGAGCTGGATTTACATTGCCCGATCGATCGTGTTTACCGCTTTTTTGTTGATCCCGGCCAGCCCGACCACGGTAGTGGTGTTTTCCATTGTTATCGGCATTTTATGGTTATCGACCGTGGCGCCGACCAACGCCCTGGTCGCAGTCATGTTTGGCACCCGTTACCTGGGATTGCTCGGCGGCATCGTGTTCTTTTCGCACCAGCTGGGATCATTTCTCGGCGTGTGGATGGGTGGTGTACTTTATGACGCTACCGGTTCCTACGATGTGGTATGGTGGCTCGGGGTCGCACTCGGCATTTTCGCCGCCATCGTGCATTGGCCCATCCGCGAAGAACCGGTGCAACGTCCCGTCTCCCAAACCGCGTAACATCCCAGGTGGCTTAGCGTCCAATGGCGCGATCGTGGGGAAGCTTTCTCAGAACCGCCGTAAATACATCCATGTAGGCTCGCGTGCGACATCCCTGTCGCACAGCGTTCTGAGAAAGCTTCCCCACGCTCACGCCTCGACAGTGTCAGCTACCTCGGGGGACAAACCCGCAAAAGACGCTCCCAACCGGCGCGCGCGCCGGTTGGTCCATCCCTGGAATCGCTTGGAGCCCGAGACGTCGGACCGCGGCTCCCAGCCTCGCTACACTTTTGCGGGTTTGTTCCCCGAGGCAGCGTTGGTATGGAAGTAGAGTGGGTATCAGTTTTGCAGCGAGATGGCGGAATTAGACCAGCGGGGGTTCGTCGCTTGTCAGATAGTCGGTACTTGGATCCAGTTCTTCGTGGTAGGCATCAATGTTTTCTGCGATCTGATCGATTTCCTCGTAGCTGGCGATATTGAAAATTGCTTCGCCCGCGAACACCAGTGGCAGGTTGGTTTTGCCGATAATAATGCCATCCACGGGGCTGACCAGTTGCTCGTTATTTTCGCCCAGTGGATCGCTGATATAGGCCAGTACATCATCGACCTTCACGCGGGACCCGGTGGCAACCAGTGAACGCAGAATGCCGCTTTGCGCGGCCCGTACCCAACGGCTGGTATTTGCGATCATGGTTTCGACCTTACGCTGTCGCCTCTTCTTGCCGCGCATCCCCAGTTCGGACATAACATCGAGTACGCCCCGGACACCGGCTCTGATCGCGACTTCGTCAAAGCGCAGTGCCTCACCCGCTTCGAACAGCAAGACGCCTATGCCAACGGCGTTTGCGGCGGCGCGGAAAGAGCCTTCGAGTAACTCGGCATTAAGAATCACCGGGGCACCGAAGGCGTGCGCAAGTTTCTCCAGGCCGGGGTCGTCGACAAGCCTGGCCCGAATCTGCGGCAGGTTTTCGCGATTAACTGCACCGGTATGCAAATCGACAATGTGGGTGCAGTGCGGAATGATTTCGGTCATCACAACATAAGCGAGCCGCGCGGCCATCGAACCATTTTCGGAACCTGGAAAAGATCGATTCAAGTCACGGCGATCGGGCAGATAACGCGATTTGGAGACAAACCCGTACACATTGACCACCGGAATTGCTATCAGTGTACCCTTGATGCGATCGATGGATTTGTGCGCCAGCAGTCGCCGAATGATTTCGACGCCGTTGATTTCATCGCCGTGCACTGCCGCACTGACCAGTAACACCGGCCCTGGTCTGCGACCGTGCACCACATGTACCGGCATATTTACACTACTATGGGTGTAGAAACTGGGCAGTGGTATATCGATCGATATTCGGTCGCCGGGTTTAATCTGGACCCCGGCAATCTCTATGACCGATTGCATTTCAGCCCTTGCCACGCGTCCTGGTTTTACCGGGTTTCAGTTTTTCAAGGTTGGTAATAATCATGCCGGCGACGTCCTTGCCCGTTGCACCTTCGATACCTTCGAGGCCAGGACTTGAATTCACTTCCATCACCACCGGGCCGTGGTTGGAACGCAGCAGATCGACACCGGCGACGTTCAGACCCATGATGCGCGCCGCCCTGACTGCAGTAGAACGCTCTTCGGGCGTGATCTTGATCAGGCTGGAAGAACCGCCACGATGCAGGTTGGAGCGAAACTCACCCTTGGGTGCCTGGCGTTTCATTGCCGCGACGACCTTGCCGTCAATGACGAAGCAGCGTATATCGGAACCGCCGGCTTCCTTGATGAATTCCTGCACCAGAATATCGGCCTTAACCCCCATAAATCCCTCGATGACACTCTCGGCAGCTTTTTGCGTTTCCGCCAGTACCACGCCGATACCCTGGGTTCCCTGCAGCAGCTTGACCACCAGTGGTGCACCACCGACCATCTTGATGACATCCTTGATGTCATCGGGTTTATTGGCATAACCGGTCAGCGGCATGCCGATACCCCGACGCGATAACAATTGCAGCGAACGCAACTTGTCCCTTGAACGGCCGATCGCGACTGATTCATTGAGCGCTACCACGCCCATCATTTCAAACTGTCTTAATACGGCCAGTCCGTAAGCGGTCACCGATGCGCCGATACGGGGTATAACTGCTTCAAAGCCTTCGAGCAATTCACCCCGGTAATGTATCGAAGGTTTGTGTGCCGCGATATTCATGTAAGCGCGTAAGACATCGATAACAACAATCTGATGGCCACGTTCCTCGGCGGCTTCGATTATACGACGTGACGAATACAGTTTTCGGTTTCTCGAAAGAAGAGCGATTTTCATGTGTGTTTCTGCCTATAAACGATAAAGTTTTCGCGGTCTTAGCTTGCCGTTGATATACGAAGCGCCTGGATCAACCACGAAGCGGTTTTCCATAGCCCGGCGCCCCAGTAGCATGCGAAAGCGCATAGTATCACGGTTTGTCAGGGTCAGTTCAATCGGCCAGGCATTTTCACCGATCGAGATTTTGCTCTGTATTACGTAGCGCATTTCGCGATGACCGCCGGAATCGGTGACTTCGCGAAAGTCGAACACCGGGGCGTGACACTCGACTTCGAAAACCTGGTTACGCTGGATCGGATGGATTAGAAAGCGAAGCATATCGACACCGTCCCTGGTGTAGGGCTCGATCAGGAAGGCATGTAATGCCGAGGTGCGGGCACCGGTATCAATCTTGGCTTTGATCGCCGGTAAATTCAGTTCGGGTAAGGCTGCCCATTCCCGCCATCCAATCGTGGCTTGCGCCGGAGCTGTGATCATGAAATTAAAATCGCTGCCGAGGTTAGCTGGATTCTGACCTTTCCCGACAGCGATGTACAAGGTTTTCGATCATCTGGTCACAGTATTGCATTTGTTCACGGCTGACGAACTCATCCGGTTTGTGCGCCTGGTCGATGCTACCGGGGCCACACACCAGGCTGTTGATTCCGATGCTATCGAATAATCCTGCCTCGGTACCAAAACTGACGTTATCGCCGACCTCGTCGATCGGGTTGATGGCGCGGGTATAGGCGATTACCGCCGATGCGGGATCGGTATGTAAGCCCGGGTAGGAGGAAGTTTCATCGAAGCGAATTTCGCTTTGCGCATAGCGGGATTGCATGTCGGCGAGCAACACGTCGTTGGCATAGTGTTTGATTTCATGGACCAGCGAGTCCAGGTCCTCCTGTGGCAGGTTGCGAATCTCGAATTCGAATACGCATTGTCGTGGCACGATATTTAGTGCGGTACCGCCGTTGATATTGCCAACGTGGAAAGTCGTATGCGGCACCGTGTAACTCGAATCGGTCAACTGCTGCTGCACGCGCGTGTTCATGTTGCGAATAAAGCTGATCAGTTCGGCGGCATACTCGACCGCGTTTACGCCGTTGCTGATATAGGCCGAGTGGCAGGAAAGCCCGCTCACCGTGACGCGAAACGAAACCTTGCCCTTGTGTCCCAGAACCATGCTCATGCTGGTGGGTTCTCCGATCAGCCCGAGGCGCGGCCTGACCTCGAACCCGGCCATTGAATCGACCAGCCTTCTGGCGCCGACACAGCCGATTTCTTCGTCGTATGAAAAGGCCAGGTGAAGCGGGGTTTGCAATTGCCCGGCGGCGATTTGTGGCAACCCCGCCAACACGCAGGCGATAAAGCCTTTCATATCGCAGGAACCGCGGCCATACAGCAGCTTATCCTCGGTTCTTAGTTGATAGGGGTCGCTCTGCCAGTCCTGGCCCGAGGTGGGTACCACGTCGGTGTGGCCGGAAAGCATGACGCCACCACGATCGTCTGGCCCGATCGTCGCATAGAGATTGGCGCAACTGTGGTCGTCGTTGTGTACCAGTTGCGATTCGATGGCGTGATCATCGAGCAGGTTACGCACGAAATCGATGAGCTGCAGGTTCGATTTGGTACTGGTCGTGTCGAAAGCGACCAGTCGGGCCAGGATTTCTTCGCTATTCATCAGGGATCTCCTGGAACGCCGTAGGATGGTGCATCTTCAGGCCTGTAGGCACGCGTGACATAGTCATCGATTTGCGGCTCATAAACTGCCCAGCCGGCAAGCATTTTACTGATCGGATCCTCGTCCCAGTCGATGCGCAACTCGGCGAGCGGCCAGCTGGGATCTCCACCGAGCAGCATGCCCGCAGAGCGCAGCGAACCGGCTTCGCCGCCGGCATCGACCCCGGCGTACAAGGCGCCCAGCACCCGTGAACCGAAGCTGCCGCTGGACTCTTCGAAGGCTTTTATCATAGCTGCCGGTACCGTTTCGTTGGCCAGCAAATTGCCGGCGGCGACACAGTGTTTACCTTCCGCCGAGGCGAAGCAACCAAGTACGGCGTCGCCGGTAAACAATCCGGTCCTGCCGGTACAGTCGATCAGGCCCAGTTGCCGAAATTTTATGTCGGCTGTGCTTTGCACTACGGCATTGAGTGCGGCGGTTACTTCGACGCCATCCTGAAGCAGGTTGAGCATGCGTGGACCCAGACGCGGGTCAGTTATGTTCTGGCTCAGGGCGATGCCAACACCCGGTTGCCAGTGCAGGCAGCGACTACTGACGCTGATACTGGATGAGGCAATAGCGGCACCCAGCTGACCGCTGGTTTCGTCCCAGGCGGCGATTGATAATGTCATTTCATTCCTCTCATTGGGCCCAGGTAGCGAAGAACTGCTGGCAGTGATGCGCAAATGCCTGGATATGCGGATTCTGCACCTGTCGATTCGGTTGGCGAAGAATAACACGGCCGGCGCTGATGTCATCCGCGATCGGGCGTGTTATTCTTTTGCGCCCAGGTTAGCTTTCTCGTCCCCAGGGCTCAGCGGTCAAAAAAACAGGAGAACGCATCATGCCAACGCATAAACGTATTCGCATGTTCAATACGCGGGACACCTATCCCAACCAGGCGCTTGACAATGACCTGTGCCAGGCGGTGGTTGCGGGCAATACCGTTTACCTGCGCGGGCAAATCGGCACTGATTTTGAGGGCAACCTGGTTGGGCTAGGGGATGCCGGTGCGCAAGCCGAACAGGCGATGAAAAATGTCAGCCAACTGCTCGAGGAATGTGGCAGTGAGCTGAGTCATATCGTCAAGACAACGACTTATATCACCGATCCGCGTTATCGCGAGCCGGTTTACCAGGAAGTCGGTAAGTGGTTGAAGGGCGTGTTTCCGATTTCGACCGGTATTGTAGTCGCCGGGCTGGGTCAGCCCGAATGGTTGATGGAAATCGATGTCATTGCCGTGATTCCCGAAGATTAAATAGCCTGTGCCGATAGACCGTTAGTGCAATTCACGCTTAAACAACTCAGCTATTTAGTCGCCGACGGTGAAGTCGGCAGCATACTGCGTGCCGCCGAGAATATACCGCGAATGGTCCGCTTGCAGGGCCACTGGGGGAGAGGATGATGAGCAGAGATCCACGTTACGATATTTTATTCGAGCCGGTAACAATCGGTCCGCTCACCGCAAAGAACCGTTTCTACCAGGTACCGCATTGTAACGGTGGCGGTTATCGTGATCCGTCAGCAGTTGCTGCGATGCGTAGAGTCAAAGCCGAAGGTGGCTGGGGAGTCGTGTTTACCGAACAGGTGGAAATGCATCACAGTGGTGAAATCGCACCATTCATAGAATTACATTTATGGGATGACGACGATCTGCCGATGCTGGCGAAGATGGCGAACGCGGTGCATGAGTACGATACCCTGGCCGGTATCCAGTTGGCCTATTCCGGGGTAAACGGACCCAATCTGTATTCCCGCGAAGTACCGATGGCACCGACCGCGATGCCGATTCGAGCATTTCACCACGATCCGCTTAGCGCGCGCGCCATGACAAAAAAGGATATTCGCGACCTGCGCCGCTGGCACCGCAATGCTTTCAAACGCGCTAAAACAGCGGGTTTTGACCTGGTGTGCCTTTACGGGGCGCATGGCTTCGGCGTCATCCAGCATTTCCTGTCACGCGCGACCAACCATCGTACCGACGAATATGGTGGAAGTCTCGAAAATCGAAGTCGCCTGATGCGCGAACTGGTCGAAGAAGGTAAGGACGTCATCGGTGACAGTTGTGCGCTTACGCTGCGCCTGTCGCTCGATGAAACTCTCGGCGCGCTTGGGTTTGCCAATAGTGAGCTGCGTGACCTGATCGAGATGCACGCCGAATTGCCCGATCTATGGGATCTCGCGCATGGTGCCTGGGAAGATTGCTCGGGACCGTCGCGCTTCAAGGAAGAAGCCGCGCAGCAGGAACTGGTATCTGGAATCAGGGATTTGACGCCAAGACCGGTGGTCGGCGTCGGCCGCTTTACTTCGCCCGACGTAATGGTGAAACAGGTGAAAAGCGGAACTCTCGATTTGATCGGTTGCGCCCGACCCTCGATCGCCGATCCTTTTTTGCCACGTAAAATAGACGAGGGACGCATCGAGGATATCCGTGAATGCATTGGCTGTAACATTTGCATCAGCGGGGATATGACAATGTCGATTTCACGCTGTACACAAAATCCGACCTTCATGGAAGAGTGGCGCAAGGGCTGGCATCCGGAAGATATACAGGTGAAAGGTGACAGCGATTCAGTGCTGGTGGTCGGTGCCGGTCCGGCCGGACTCGAGGCCGCCCGGGCGTTGGGCAAGCGAGGCTATCAAGTGGTGTTGGCCGAGGCTGACACGCGACTCGGCGGGCGGGTTGCACGCGAACGCGAGCTACCCGGGCTTGCTGCCTGGGGACGGGTGGCGGATTATCGCGAGTACCAGTTGAGCCAGATGCCGAATGTCGATATCTATCTCGACAATGAACTCGGTGCCGACGATATCCTCGAATTTGGAATCGAGCACGTGGTGCTGGCTACCGGTTCGAGCTGGAGAGCGGATGGTGTTGCCCGACATCACGTCGTGCCGATGCGCAACGATGAATCAATACCGGTGTACACGCCTGATGACCTGATGGCGGGAAAAATGCCGTCGGGTAAAGTGGTTGTTTTCGATGACGACCATTATTACATGGGTGGCGTAGTTGCCGAGCTGCTGGTCGAACAGGGTTGTGAGGTCATGCTGATTACTCCCGCAGCCTACGTTTCCGCCTGGAGTAACAACACGCTCGAACAGGCCGCGATCCATGCCAGGCTGGTCGAGCTGGGGGTGAAAATTGTGCTCAATCGTGCGCTCAGCAAAATCGAAAAAGGCCAGGCCATTAGCGAATGCGTGTTCTCGGGGCTACTCGATTCAACTTCGACAGATGCACTCGTGATGGTGGCTTCGCGCATCGGTAATGATGCATTGTGGCAGGAACTCAGTGCGCGTGAAGATGAATGGGAGGCCAATGGAGTCAAGTCGATCAAGGTAATCGGCGACGCGCAATCACCGGCGCCGATCGCCTGGGCGACCTATGCCGGGCATCGCTATGCGCGCGAACTCGATATGCCTGACATCGGCGATGCGTTACCATTCCGACGCGAAGTCGCGCAGTTGAAAAATGATTGATTGGAGTCAAGTATGAAACCGGTAGCCGAAGGCGAGCGCCTTGTTGTCAACCTGGATGAAATGGAATTCGAACCTTATCTCAATAGCCAGGGTGTGGCTGATGGCCTGGCTTTTCAGCTTGATCGAAGCAAGCGCCTCGGGACCGGGTTTCATATCTACAAGATGGAGCCGGGATATACCACCATACCGCATGAACACTGCGGCAATGAAGAGTATTTCATTATCAGCGGCGACCTGACCGATAACGATGGCACGGTTTACCGCGCAGGGGATCTGGTGTTGATGAAAGACGGTACCCAGCACTGCTCGCACACCGAGAATGGCTGCGTGATCGTGGTTTACCTGGAAGCTCCCGAAGCGGAGGTCTAGGCTTTCTTGATCATGCGATAGAGCTCGTCTTTCAAGTGAAGGCGGACTTTCTTGCGCTCCTCGAGGTAGTCGTCAGAAGTATTTTCGACCCCGGTTTCGATGCGATGTACCTCGTGATCGACTTCGTGGTATTCATCGAACAACCTGGCGAAATGATTATCGGTCATTTTCAGGTTATGGATGGTGTCGCGGTGTTCGGGTAGTTCGTGCACCAGGTCGTGTTTTTCAGTCAACATAGATTCCGTCTCTTTTATTCTTCGAATTTTTCAGCGCAGTTTACACAGTGCGCGGCAAAGGGTAGTAGCTCGAGTCGTGCCGGCGGAATTTCTTCACCACATTTATCACAGTGAAAATAGCTACCGTTCTCGATTCTGAGTAGCGCAAATTTAATCATTTCCAGTTCCTGTTCCGAACTATTACCTAGCGATTCGAGTACTTCGTCGTTTTCACGTTCGCTGGCCTGTTCGGCCCAGTCGGCCGACATGCCCTCGTGCCGTATATCCCTGTCGATCGAATTAATACGACCGCTGACTTCTTCTTTCATGTCGAGCAATATTTGCTTGAAGTGATCCTGGTCCAAGATTTGCTACTCCTGTTTCTACTACTGACAATCCTCTAAAGCTACGAGGAACACGGTACAAGTATTGATAGATTAACACTGAATTGCCTTGATATAGGACAAGTTAATAGTCGATCTGGGCGTGTTGCAAGGAATTTTTATGCCCCCGGTTTTCGAGATAAAATACCAGCAGGCCGCTGCTAATGATCAAACCGGTACCAACGAATGCATAGCTGTCCGGCCAGTCACCCCAGAGGTAAAATCCGATGACGAGGGCAAAGGGTAAAGAGGCATACTCAAAAGGAGCGACCGCCGAGGCTTCACCCAGGCGATAGGCCTGTGAAATCAGGTAGCCACCGATCGAGACTATCCCTCCACAGAGCATCAGCAGCTGCAACTGGTAGCTGTTGGGCCAGGCCCAGGCACGTAATAGAAAACCTAGTGATTTGTTATCATAAAGATCGAAGGCGCCATCGCCGATGGCCAGGCCGGTAATTGAACTGATCACGATGAATGCAAGCTGGATGTAAAAAGTCAATGCACCGGCCTTTTCGCGGATGCCGAGTTTTCGCGTCATCATCGTCATCGCGGCATAAGATAATGCCGCCATTATGGGTAACAGACTGACCATCTTGAATACTTCGCTACCGGGGCGCAGCATGATGATTGCCCCGATCAGGCCGGCAATAATAACCAGCCAACGTGACAGGCCGACCTTTTCACCGAGTATGGGCTGCGACAGTATGCAAATAAACAACGGTGCGGTATAAAACAGCACCACGGTTTCGGCTAGCGGCATCGCTGCCAGGCCGACGAAGAAAAACATATTCGCCAGCACGAGCATCGAACCGCGCACGAAATGCAGTACAGGACGCCTGGTTTTCAGGGTTACCAGCCCACCCTCCAGCTGCACGATAAGCAGTACGATGACCAGTGCGAAGCATGAGCGAAACAGGGTTATCTGGTGGAGCGGTAATTCAGGACTTAACCACTTGATGATGGAGTCGCTTACCGTCAGGCAGGCCAGCGCACTGACCAGGCAAAGCACGGCCTGGGTATTCTGCTTAAGATTTTTAAATGGGTTGTGCAATCCATCGTCCGCTATAGTCTTTGGCGAGCCAGCGGGAATCCTGCCAGCGTGGCGCTACTGCGAGATCCCCGCTTTCGCGGGGATGACCGGAATAAACTGCAGTTTTCAACGGCCTTCGTAGCCTTCGAGGACATTGACCGCGTTAATGCCAATTTCCTCGACCGCGTAACCGCCCTCCATGATGAACAACGTCGGCAGTTCAAGACTCGCGATGGTGCTGCCATAGCGCTTGAAATCATTACTGGTAAGTTTGAAAAATGATATGGGATCATGTTCGAAAGTATCGACCCCGAGCGAAATCACCACCGCGTCGGGCGCATAGTTTTTGATTTTCTGACAGGCATCCGCCAGCGCGTCGCCCCAGGTTTTGAAATTGGTGCCCGGTCCCATGGGATAGTTATGGTTGAAGCCCTCACCATCGCCGCGGCCGTTTTCATCGGCGTAACCGAGAAAATGGGGGAATGCATCGCGCGGATCGCCATGCAGGGATAAAAACATGACGTCGGAGCGGTCGTAGAATATCGCCTGGCTGCCGTTGCCGTGGTGAAAGTCGACATCGAGCAAGGCCACGCGTGCCGCGCCCTGATCGATAAAGGCCTGTGCCGCGACTGCCGCATTATTGATGAAGCAATATCCGCCAAACATATCTCTGGCGGCGTGATGTCCAGGAGGGCGGCACAGTGCAAAGGCTTCCCTGGCACCGTCACGTAACGCTGCCTGTGCGGTTAGCGCGACATTGACACTGGCGCGCGCTGCTTCCCAGGTACCGTTGCTAATCGAGGTTTCCGCGGCCAGCGCGTAATGGCCGAGCTTACCATCGATATGATGCGGGATACGCTGTTGTTGCATCCCACGCGCAGGCCAGCAGGATGCAATTGCTTCGCCCTTAAATCCTGCGGCAACCCATTCATCCCAGCATGTTTCGAGAAAACACAGGAAGTCCGTGTCGTGTATCCGCGTGATCGCATCGATTTCGAATGAATCCGGCGCGATTATTTCACCCAGTTTTACTTCCTTGACACGCTGCAGAATATGCTCGGCACGGACCGGGCATTCGAATGGTGGTACCAGAACACCGCCATACAATTCGGTTTTGGAATCGCGTAGTGCATGTTTTTCGCTGAATACGGTTAACATTGTTAGTCTCCGGAGGTAATGCGAGTATCTAGTTGATGCGGCCGTTGCTCAAATGCCTGTTCCAGGGCAGGCGCGGCGCCGGAATGCCTGGGCAGCGCTCAGGTAACAAGGCTCAGCGTCGCTCATCCGGTTTGCTGTCCGCCGTCCAGGGTGGCAATAGTATGATACAGGTCGGGCCTGCGATCACGGTAAATGCCCCAGGCATCGCGATAATGGCGAATCATTTCCATGTCGAATTCGTGTACCAGCACGGTTTCGTTGTGATTGTCGGCCTGTTCGACAATTTCACCGGTATGATCGGCAATGAAGGAATGACCGTAGAAAGTGAGTTCGTAATTTTCATCGTGAGTCGCATGTTCGGTGCCGATACGATTGGACGCAATCACCGGAACCATGTTGGCGGCGGCATGACCCTGCATGGTGCGTTGCCAGTGGCCGCTGGAATCGAGGGTAATTGCCGGCGGCGGTTCGGAACCGATTGCCGTGGGATAAAGCAACAATTCGGCGCCCATCAACGCCATGCTGCGCGCGGCTTCGGGAAACCATTGGTCCCAGCAAACGCCAGCCCCGATCTTGCCGCAACGGGTATCCCAGACGCGAAAACCGGTGTCACCGGGATTGAAGTAAGTTTTTTCCTGGTAACCCGGGCCATTCGGAATATGTGATTTGCGGTAAACACCGAGTATTGCCCCTCCGGCATCAACCATTGCCAGAGAATTGTAAAAAGCGCGATTGGCTCGCTCAAACCAGCTGAAAGGCAACACCACGTTGAGTTCTTCAGCGAGTTGCTGAAACCGTTTTAGCGACTGGTTTTCATCAAGCGTGGTTGCAAGTTCGAAATGCGCTGAATCCTGCTCGATACAGAAATAGGGTGTTTCGAATAACTCCTGTATAAGGATTACCCGGGCACCCCTGGATGCCGCTTCACGAATCAATTCCTCGGCGCGTTCCAGATTTGCTGGCAGATCCCAGCTACAGGCCATTTGGGTGGCTGCAACCCTTAGCATCGACATCGATTTCGCTTCCCGGAGGTTAATTTATAATGCCGAATTCTTATCGATTTTTAACAGCTTGGCTAGCAATAAAACCATGGATCGCGCACAATTCCGCCCTTGTTGACCTGAAGATGCGCTATGCCTGATCACCTGCCACAGGATGCTGGAGAAAAATCGCTCTGGGGAGCAACTGCAATCGCCAATCCGGTGAAGCATCGGCTTGAGGAAGCATTACAGGCTGATGTACTCGTCGTCGGCGGCGGTTATACGGGCTTGTCGAGCGCGCTGCACCTCGCGGAACAGGGGGTATCCGTGGTATTGCTGGAGGCTAAATCGATCGGTTTCGGCGGTTCGGGTCGTAACGCAGGCCTGGTTAATGCAGGTGTCTGGCAAAACCCGGATCACGTCAACAGCCAGTTGGGCGAGGCGTCTGGAGTGCGCTTCAACCAGGCCTTGCGTGATTCCCCTGCGCTGGTGTTCGATCTGGTCAAACGTTTTAACATGTCCTGTGACGCGAGTCAGAGCGGTACTGTCAATATTGCGCACAGCGGGTCTGCCATGGCCTATCTCGAGGATCGCTGTCGACAATTGCAGGCATTGGGGGCAGCGGTAGAAATGATCGATGGCGCTCGAGCCGGGGCGATATCAGCATCGCCAGTATACTGTCACGGTGGGATCCTGGACCCGGGTGCAGGCACGATTCATCCGCTTAACTACGTACACGAACTGGCACAAGCGGCCCTCGACCAGGGTGCGCTGCTATTCCAGGAGTCAGGCATCGAAAGTCTGAGTCGGCACAATGATCGCTGGTTGGCGACCACCAGTCGGGGTGAAGTATCGGCAGACCAGGTTATCATCGCGACCAATGCCTATGCCGATGACAACAGCGAGCAGGTAAAGAAATCGACCCTTCCGGTGTTTATTTTCCAGTGTGCCACCGAACCCCTGTCAGCGGACGTCGCGGCCAGTATCATTCCGCAGCGTCACGGCTTGTGGGATACGCAAACCCTGATGACGTCGTCGCGTATCGATGCCAATGGCCGTCTGGTGATGAGCAGCGCCGGCCGCCTGCAGGGATTGCAGCGGACAATCCGGCAAAACTGGATGAGGCGCACGCGCGATCGCTTGTTTCCACAGGCTGCAGGCACTGCCTGGGAGTATCAGTGGAGCGGGCAGATCGGGGTAACCTCGAGCAAGATACTGCGCGTGCAGTTACTGGCACCGGGCGTATTTGCGCCCGCGGGTTTTAACGGTCGCGGTATCGGCCCCGGGACTGTGATTGGCAAGCATCTCGCTGATACCATCGTCAGCGGCAATCGCGATGATTTCCCGTTTCCAATCGAGGCCTTGTATACCGAGAAATGGTCCACCCTGCGTGCCGGTTCGATCAACTATGGGTCGCTGGCATTACAGTTTTTCAATAAACGCTGGAAATGATTCATGCGCAGGATAAGAAATTCAAATACGCGCTGGATATGGCTGGAATTATCGGCTGTCGCGGATAAAATTTGATCACGTTCAACAGGTGAGTAAGTTAATGACTGAATCTAAACGAGTTTCTTTTGACTGGCAGGACCCGATGTTTCTCGAGCAGCAATTGAGCGAGGAGGAACGCATGATTCGCGATGCCGCGCACGATTACTGCCAGGATGGACTGATGTCGCGTGTGCAGATGGCGAACCGCGATGAAGTATTTCATCGGGAAATCATGAATGAATTCGGTGAACTGGGGTTGCTCGGAGCGACATTGCCGGAAGAGTATGGCTGTGCCGGTGTGAACTATGTTTCCTATGGCCTGGTCGCGCGCGAGGTCGAACGTGTCGATAGTGGCTATCGCTCAGCCATGAGCGTGCAGTCCTCGCTGGTGATGCACCCGATTTATGCCTATGGCGACGAGGCGCAGCGACAAAAGTATCTACCGCGACTCGCTAGCGGTGAATGGGTTGGATGCTTCGGCTTGACCGAGCCCGATGCCGGTTCCGACCCCGCCAGCATGAATACTACTGCTACCGCAACCGATGGTGGCTATCTGCTCAAGGGCGCTAAAATGTGGATCACCAACTCACCGATTGCGGATGTCATGGTGGTATGGGCCAAGCTCGACGGTGTCATTCGGGGATTCGTACTCGAGCGAGACATGGAAGGCTTATCCACCCCTAAAATCGAAGGCAAGTTTTCGTTGCGTGCTTCAGTCACCGGTGAAATCGTAATGCAGAATGTTTTTGTACCTTCGGAAAACATGTTACCCAATGTGGAAGGTTTGAAAGGTCCCTTTGGCTGCCTGACCCGGGCCCGTTTCGGTATTGCCTGGGGTTCGATGGGCGCCGCCGAATTCTGCTGGCATGCCGCGCGTCAGTACACGCTCGATCGCAACCAGTTTGGTCGACCGCTAGCGGCGACCCAGCTGGTACAAAAGAAACTTGCCGATATGCAAACCGAGATCGCGCTCGGCCTGCAGGGCTGTTTGCAAATGGGGCGTTTGATGGATGCCGATAGTTGTCCGGTGGAACTGGTGTCGCTGATGAAGCGCAATAACTGCGGTAAGGCGCTCGACATCGCGCGCGTTGCTCGTGATATGCACGGTGGAAATGGTGTATCCGATGAGTACCATGTGATTCGGCATGCGATGAACCTGGAAGCCGTGAACACTTACGAAGGCACGCACGATATCCATGCCCTGATACTGGGTCGTGCCCAGACCGGCATCCAGGCCTTTTTCTAAAATGGGCGTGCAGGCTTCCGGATAACATTAAATAATGAGAATGTGATATGGCGGGACCCTTAACCGGTTTTCGGGTTCTCGATCTGAGTCGTATTCTGGCAGGACCCTGGGCCAGTCAGATGCTGGCCGATCTCGGTGCGGAGGTCATCAAGATCGAACGTCCCGGTAGTGGCGATGATACCCGTGGCTGGGGGCCGCCTTATATGCCGGATCAATCCGGTAACGTGACCAGCGAGGCAGCCTATTTCCATGCTGCGAACCGGGGCAAGCAATCGGTTTGTATCGATATGTCGCAACCCGCCGGTCAGCAGCTGATCCAGCAACTCGCCGCTCACTGCGATGTATTTATCGAGAATTTCAAGGTCGGTGGGCTGAAGAAATACGGCCTCGATTACGAGAGCATGGAGCGAATCAATCCAGAGCTGGTGTATTGCTCGATTACCGGTTTCGGGCAGAGCGGACCTTATGCCGAACGCGCCGGATACGATTTTATGATCCAGGCGATGGGAGGCATGATGAGCGTTACCGGCGAAGCCGGCGGGCAACCGATGAAAATTGGTGTCGCACTGGCCGATGTGCTGACCGGGCTTTACGCGTCTAATGCAATCCAGGCGGCCCTCATTCACAGGCAGAATAGCGGGGCAGGGCAGTACATCGACATGGCCCTGCTCGACGTACAGGTAGCAACCCTCGCCAACCAGGCAATGAATTTTCTCGCCAGCGGTGTCAGTCCGCAGCGTCGCGGCAACTCGCACCCCAATATCGTCCCTTACCAGGCGTTTCAAACCGGTGACGGGCACATCATTCTTGCGATTGGTAACGATGCTCAATTCGAGCGATTCTGCAAGCTGGCAGGCAGGGGCGAGCTTGCCGCCGATGCGCGTTTTCGTAGCAACAGCGACCGGGTCAGATATCGTGACGCCCTGGTCCCGCAAGTCGCCACAATCATGTTGCAAAAGTCCAGCGCAGACTGGCTCGAAGCTTTGAATGCCGAGGGAATTCCCTGTGGCCCGATAAACAACATTGAACAGGTTTTTGCCGACCCGCAGGTCCAGCATCGAGGTCTGCAACTGGAGCTGGATCATCCCGACGCGGGCAAGGTTGCCAGCGTAGCGAATCCGATCAAGATGTCGTTAACCCCGGTTGAGTATGATCGAGCTCCGCCGTTGCTGGGTCAGCATACTGATGAAGTTTTGACCCGACTGCTGGGGATGGATGCGCAAGAAGTTTCGCGCTTAAAGCAAGACAACATTATTGACTAGGCTGGCCTGCGCTGGGCTCGAGTCCGCGATAGATCGCTGGTCTACGCGGGTTGTTGTTGGGTGATGCAGTGGATGCCACCTCCGGCCGGTGCTATGTCATTAATGTTGACCATTTCTACTTGCCGATCGGCAAACAGGTTGCTCAGGAAACTGCGCACTTTTTCGTCGCTGGGGACGCCGTAAGCGGGCATTACCACAGCGCCATTCGGCAGATAGAAGTTAATGTAGCTGGAACAGAACATTTCGTGATCTTCACCGATTCCCTCGTGGCTGATTTCCATGTCGATTATTTGCAGTTTCCTGCCCTGCGCATCGGTCGCCAGTTCGAGTGCGCGCCGATTTTCCCGCTCCAGCCTGGCTTCCACGCCCTGGCTGGAGCTGTCCTTTTCAAACAGCACTACACCGGGTTCGATAAAACACATAATGCCGTCGATGTGGCCATCGGTCATATCGGAGGTTTCCCCGTTCGGGTCGCCCGGCAGCCAGATGATTTTACTGGCGCCGGTGGCGCGGCATAGTTCAACCTCTGCTTCCTGTTTGTTCATGCCCCAGTTCCGATTGGGGTTCAATACGACTGATTCGGTGGTGGCCAGCGTGCCATTACCATCGACATGCAGACCACCGCCCTCGAGGGTAAGACTGGAGCGATAGCAATCCAGTCCCTGCTGTGCGAGCACCCGCCCGGCAATCTGCGCATCTTCCTGGTAGATCGGAATATGGCCTCCCCAGCAGTTAAAGCGCCAGGCCGTGCCGGCAATCTCGCCTGTCTGGCGATGCTTGAGAAAACTCGGGCCGGTATCCCGCATCCAGGAATCATCGCTCGGCAGCGGTAGAACTTCAACATTGTTATCCAGTTGTGCGCGCGCCGACTCGATAGCGTCGTGATTGACGACCATGCTGACCGGTTCGAATCTGGCGATGGTATTGGCGACGCGAGCATAGGCGTCTTCAACCACCGACATCTCTCCCCACAGATCATTCGCGCTGGGCCAGACCATCCAGCAGCGACTGTGGGTTTCCCATTCTGCCGGCATGATGAAATCAGCATCTGCCGGGTTGGTGGAGGTCAATATTGATGATCTGGTCATGGTTCGTACCTGCTTAGCTTAAGAATCGTTATTTTGCTGGCCAGGTGTCGGCTACTCGATAGCCCGCAGGCCAGGGATCGTCCGGGTCGAGCATAATCTGGTGAGTGCCGGTAATCCATGCCCGGCCGCGAATCGACGGCAGGATTGCGGCTTTGTCACCGACCAGGGTTTCGCTGACGATACGGCAATCAAAGCGTGAATCGATGATCGATCTACCGATAAGACGCTCCCCGGTCTGCATTAAACCTTTCGCGTGCAAGACCGCCATGCGGGCGGAACATCCGGTGCCGGTAGGCGAGCGATCGAGTTTCCCGGGGTCGATCACGACAGTGTTTCTGCTGACTTTGACCCCGTTTTCCATGCTCAACGGTAAAGCGAATTCACAAAAAGAGATATGCGCCCAGTCGGGGTTTGCCGGATGCTCGAATCCGAGTTGTTCGTTGGCCGCCCTGGTTATCTTTCTACCCGTTTCTGTCAGGTCCCTGGCTTCGTCAGGTTTGATCTCGAAGCCAAGCGCGGCCGCGTCGACGATTACGAAACTATCTCCGCCGTAGGCTGTATCCACTATCAGGGTTCCGAGTCCTTCGACTTCCAGCGCCGCGTCAAGCTGGTCGGCAAAGGAAGGCAGGTTATGTACCTCGATACTCCGGGCTTTACCGTTTTCGCAATAGGCCTTTATCGGCACCAGCCCACCCGGGGCTTCAAGAACAAATTCGGTTACCGGTTCCTGCATCTCTATCAGCCCGGTATCGAGCAGAACGGTGGCGACGCAAATCGAATTCGAGCCTGACATGGGTGGTGTATGTTCGGGTTCCATGATGATGAAAGCAAACTTCGCTGCGGGCTGTTTCGCCGGTAGTAACAGGTTGATGTGTTTGAATACACCGCCGCGGGGTTCATTGAGAACCAGGTTTCTCAAGCCCTGATCCTCGGCTATCCAGCGGGCCTGTTGCCACAGGGTTTCCCCCGGGGGCGTCGCGACCCCGCCGACGATGACATTACCTACTTCGCCCTCGGCATGGCAGGAAACCATGTGGATTATGCCGGAGCTTCTCATGGCTTCCTGAAATGCATGAAATAATGAATCAGCCAGGCGATCAGGAATACGAAATACAATGCCAGCGCCCAGCCGATACTGAAATGCAAACGTGGCTGCTGATCAAAGTTCGCCAGGATAGCAAGCTGAAATGCAAACACGGCGAGCGCGAGGTGTACGACACCCATTATCGTCATTTGCTCACGCAAAAACTTTCGCGTTTGCTCTATCCGCTCCGGCGCCAGCCAGTAGTCGCGATACGGCAGTTTACGGCCGAAACTGGCGCGTTTTTCTGACCAGGGAGGTAGAAAAATGAAGATTCCCACCAGCATCAACAGGATCAGTCCATACAGACCGAAAAACCCGTTTTTGCTCGACCAGTCATTTGGCGCCCCCAGACCATCGAAATGTGACGCCATGACGTCGGGCATTTGCGGATAATAATAAGCGATTTGAATTATTGCGAGGGCAACAAGACTATAAAAGGCGCGCCTGAACCATATCATGTCGATCAGCTGAGCGAGAAAATTTGACTCTAAAACACCCTATGCATTGTGTCCAGCGGGATCGTGCTCTCGCTGCCTCGTGGCTTTAGTCGGTCTGTAGATTTCAGTCAGGCATAAAAAAACCCCGCGCTAAGCCGCGGGATTTTGGCGGGCTTCAATTCAGCTCACTGGTACTCAAAAGATTTACTGGTCAATACCGCGCGATCGTCGTCAAGCACGTTTACCGTCCAGGTGCCGGTCCACGACGGGGCCAGGGTCTTGCTGGTCCAGACACGCCAGCGTGCTCCTTTAACTTCAAAGGTTTTTTCAAACATGATCTTGTCGTTATGGCTCCACTGGTGGGTAATATTGTGGCCGGATAAGTCATTTAGCTCGGTAAAAAAGGAAATCGATGTGTAGGAACTGCTGTCGATGCTATCTACCATGATTACCGGTTCGCGATTATCGATACCAATAGTGAACATTGCGCGACTCACCTCACCGGCAAAGCTGCTGCAACTGATGGCAAGTGCCGCGGCGAAAAACAGGGGTTTCATAGACGGATGCATTGAGGTCTCCTTAAAATAATGTAGACGTATTGAATATAGCTATAAACCCGGGGAATTCAGTTATAGGTTAAGCTACAGATTAGTTCTTTACTGCGAGTTATCAACTTTGCCATTACGCAGCAAGTCGATCATTGCAGTGGAACTAAGCGACAGGGTGCGGTTTTTACGCGTCACTATGCCGAGTGGACGTTGCACATCCAGACCGCGCAAGCGGTGACTGCTGAGGCTTGAGTCGACCATGCTCTGTGGCAGGATGCTCCAGCCAAGGTTGGCGGAAACCATTACCTTGATGGTTTCGAGGTAATTGGTCTCCAGAATAATCTTTAGTTGATCCTTGCTGACAGCAAAAAGACTGTTAATGATCTTGCGCGTGAAGGTGCCGAGCGACGGCAGAATCGCTGCATGCTGCAGCAGTTCTGCGGGATCAATTTCCTGTTGCCGGGCGAGTGGATGATCGGCCGCCATGACGACCACCAGTTGATCAATCCAGATTGGTTCGCAGGTGAGTTTTTCGTCGGCAAGTTCGGGCAGCGTTACGATAGCAAGTTCCAGTTCGTTATTCGCGATCGCAACACAGGCATCCTCCGAATCCATGAAATGCAGGTCGAGATCTACCTGCGGATAGCGAATTTTGAAATCCCTTAATGTTCCAGGTAAGCGGTGTAGCCCTATGTGATGGCTGGTGGCAAAGCTGAGACTCCCCGACGGTGAGTCCTGCTGTCGACTCAAACTGAAACGATAGGATTTCAACTCTTGCAGAATGCGCTCGGCGTGAGGTTTGAAAGCCTTACCATTCGGCGTCAGGATACTGCGTTTACTGATGCGGTCGAATAACTCCGTGTTAATGCTGATTTCCAGCTGGCGAATGCGCTTGCTGACCGCGGGCTGGGTGATGTGCAGTTGCTCGCCGGCCAGCGAAAATGAACCGAGTTCCGCGACTGCGAGGAAGGCATTTATCTGGTTGATTTGCATAACTATTCCTATTTGGAATTAAAAAGATGAAAATTATGAATTAGAGTTATTTTAAATGTCGGCGTAAAATCGAGCAAGTTTTATGCGGATAAATAAAATGGCTGGAAAAACACTCTACGACAAGATTTGGGAATCACATCAGGTGCGCCGCAACGATGACGGCACAGCGTTGCTCTATATCGATCGTCATCTGGTGCATGAAGTGACTTCACCACAGGCTTTCGAAGGGCTCGAAATCGCGCAGCGTCCATTATGGCGTAAGCGTTCGATCCTGGCAGTACCCGATCATAACGTACCTACCACCGCGCTTGAGCAGGGTATTACCGACCCGGTCGCTCGCCTGCAGGTAGACACGCTCGATCAGAACTGTGATAAATACGGACTCACCGAATTCAAGCGGGGCGATGTGCGCCAGGGTATCGTGCACGTTATTGGCCCGGAACAGGGAGCAACCCTGCCTGGCATGACCGTGGTCTGTGGTGATTCGCATACCTCCACTCACGGCGCCTTTGCCGCACTTGCCTTTGGTATAGGCACCTCTGAAGTCGAGCATGTCATGGCAACGCAATGCCTGATCCAGAAAAAATCGAAAAATATGCGCGTTACCGTCGACGGTGCAGTGGGCGAAGGTATTACTGCGAAGGATATCGTTTTGCATATTATTGGCGTCATCGGTACTGCTGGTGGTACTGGCTGCACGATCGAGTTTGCCGGTGAAGCGATCACCAGCCTTTCCATGGAAGGTCGTATGACCGTCTGCAACATGACCATTGAAGCAGGTGCGCGCGCAGGGCTGATTGCCTGTGATCAGATCACGCTGGATTATGTCAAAGGACGCCCGTTTGCGCCCAGTGGTGAAATCTGGGACCAGGCAGTCGCCTGCTGGAGTGAATTACATTCCGACACGGATGCGGTTTTCGAGCGAGAAGTTTCAATTGATGCCGGCGACATTAAACCCCAGGTGACATGGGGAACGTCTCCCGAAATGGTCTGCAGTGTTACCAGTAACATCCCGGATCCGGCAAATGAACCGGATTCCATCAAGGCCGGTGGAATGCAGACTGCCCTCGATTATATGGGACTGCAGGCAAATACAGCTTTTAACCAGGTTTTGCTGGATAAGGTTTTTATCGGCTCCTGTACCAATTCGCGAATAGAAGACTTGCGTGCCGCGGCTACCGTTGTCAAAGGCCGTAAAGTGGCAACTAATATCAAGTTGGCCATGGTGGTGCCGGGTTCAGGACTGATCAAGCAGCAGGCCGAAGACGAAGGACTGGATCGGATATTTGTCGAGGCAGGGTTTGAATGGCGCGAACCCGGATGTTCGATGTGCCTGGCCATGAATGCTGATCGACTCGAACCGGGCGAACGTTGCGCCTCGACGTCAAATCGGAATTTCGAAGGGCGCCAGGGGCAGGGTGGCCGCACCCATCTGGTATCGCCGGCAATGGCAGCGGCCGCTGCGATTAAAGGCCATTTTGTCGATGTGCGTGAGTTGTAGAGGACGTCATGGAAAAATTTGAAAAATTTACCGGTATCGTCGCCGGAATCGATCGCCCCAACATCGATACCGATGCGATTATTCCCAAACAGTATCTAAAATCGATCAAGCGTTCCGGGTTTGGTATTAACCTGTTCGATGACTGGCGCTATCTTGATCCGGGTGAGCCTGGTCAGAACAATGCAGAACGCAGTCTGAACCCCGATTTTGTGCTTAACAAAAAACCTTTCAAACACGCGCAGATTTTATTGGCTCGAGAAAACTTTGCCTGTGGTTCCTCGCGTGAACATGCGGTTTGGGCGCTGATGGATTTTGGCATCAAGGTCGTTATTGCGCCCAGTTTCGCTGATATTTTTTACAATAACTCATTCAAGAACGGGTTGTTACCGATTGCGTTGGGCGATGATCTGGTGGATCAATTGTTTGGCGAGCTGGAAACTATGCAGGATTATCAGTTAAGCGTCGATCTGGAGAAACAGGTAGTCAGTACGGCTCAAGGTATTGAAATGAGGTTCGAGGTCGATGAGTTTCGCAAATCCTGCCTGCTGAAAGGACTCGACGATATAGGACTGACAATGCAGCACGCAGCCGATATCAAGGCGTTTGAGCAACAGTATTATGACGCCATGCCCTGGTTGAAGTAGGAACGATGATGACTAGCAAAATTGCAGTATTAGCCGGCGACGGGATCGGTGTCGAAATTATCGCCGAGGCAGTCAAAACCATTCAATGCCTGCAGCAGGAATTCGGTCTTGCGGTGGAGCTGGAGTATGCGGCCATCGGCGGTGCCGGTTACGATCAGTACGGGAAACCGCTGCCCGGGGAAACCCTGGCGATCTGCGAGCAGGCGGATGCGATACTTTTCGGTGCCATAGGTGGCCCGGAGTACGAAGATCTGGAGCGTGAGCTGCGCCCGGAAAAAGGTTTGTTGAATTTGCGTTCTGCGCTGTCCCTGTTTTCAAATTTACGTCCGGCGATACTTTATCCGCAGCTCGCAGATGCTTCCAGTCTGAAATCTGAACTGGTTGCAGGACTGGATATTATGATCGTGCGCGAACTTACCGGGGGTATTTATTTCGGTCAGCCACGCGGCATTCGTGAACTCGAAAACGGTGAACGTGAGGGATTTAATACCCTGGTGTATGCGGAACACGAAATCGAACGTATTGCGCGCTCAGCGTTCGATATAGCGATGCTGCGTAACCGCAAGCTATGCTCGGTTGACAAGGCTAATGTGCTCGAAGTTTCCGAGCTCTGGCGTGAGGTGCTGAATCAGGTTGGCGGCGAATATCCGGAGGTCGAATTGAGTCATATGTATGTCGATAATGCTTCCATGCAGCTGGTGCGTGCGCCCAAGCAATTCGACGTCATCGTCACCACCAATTTATTCGGCGATATCCTGTCGGACACCGCGGCGATGTTAACCGGCTCGATTGGCATGCTGCCGTCGGCATCACTCGATCGAAACGGTAAGGGATTGTACGAACCCGTGCATGGTTCGGCGCCGGATATTGCAGGCAAGGGTATCGCCAATCCGTTAGCGACCATTCTGTCACTGGCCATGATGCTGCGCTATAGCCTGCGGCAAGCGACACTCGCGCAACAGATCGAAACTGCGGTTGGTAACGTGCTCAACCAGGGATTTCGAACTGCCGATATCGCCGATGGCGCCCATATTGTCAGTACTGCGGATATGGGCGACGCGGTGGTGGCAGCATTGCGAGCGTCTGCGAGCTAAATTCTCAAATGGAGATCGATTGATGAAAAGAGTAGGATTTGTCGGCTGGCGTGGCATGGTCGGTTCGGTACTGATGCAGCGTATGCTCGAAGAACAGGATTTCGCGCGCATTGATGAACCCGTATTTTTTACGACATCTCAATTGGGCCAGGCCGGGCCCGATATCGGCAGGGAAGTCCCCCCGCTTCAGGATGCGACTGATTTTGAACAGTTGAAGTCGATGGATGCCATAGTCACCTGCCAGGGTGGTGATTACAGCAAGCAGGTTCATGCAGATCTTCGCGGCAGTGGCTGGAAAGGCTACTGGATCGATGCCGCCTCGACATTGCGCATGCAAGAACAGAGCGTGATTATCCTGGATCCGGTGAATCGTGCGGTAATCGACAATGCTCTTGTTGCAGGGCAGAAGGATTTTATCGGTGGAAATTGCACGGTCAGTCTGATGATGATGGCCATGGGCGGTTTATTCGAACACGACCTGGTCGAGTGGATGAGTGTTATGACTTACCAGGCTGCCTCGGGTGGCGGTGCGCGTCATATGCGCGAACTGATCGCCGGTATGGGTAGCATTTACCAGACTGTGGCCGAATTGCTTGACGATCCGTCTTCGGCAATTCTGGAAATCGATCGTCTGGTTACCGAGCAATTGCGTTCCCCCGATTTCCCGAGTCAGCAGTTCACTGTTCCCCTGGCAGGTAGCCTGATTCCCTGGATCGACGCCCAGCTTGACAATGGCCAGAGTCGGGAAGAGTGGAAGGCCGGTGTCGAAGCTAACAAAATCCTGGGTCGCGGCGATGATGCGATCCCGATCGATGGGCTCTGCGTGCGGGTTGGTGCGATGCGTTGTCACTCGCAGGCATTGACGGTGAAGCTGAAAAAGAATGTGCCGCTGGACGAAGTTCATGACATGCTGGCCGCGTCGAACGACTGGGTTAAGGTTCTGCCCAACGATAAACAGATTTCCATGGATGCCCTGTCACCGGCCGCAGTCACCGGTTCACTCGATATTCCGCTAGGCAGACTGCGCAAGCTGAACATGGGTGATGATTTTCTCGCCGCCTTCACCGTCGGTGACCAACTGTTATGGGGTGCTGCAGAGCCATTGCGACGCATGCTTAATATTTTGCAGGAGCATTAGCATGGAGCATGTTATCGCGCTCTCTCACGCCAGCGGTATCGCGGCCGAGGCAATCCTGGAGAAACTTCCTGAATCCGGCGTAACGCCGGATTCGCTGGTTTTACTGGACCACGATTCGAAGGTCGGTAAGCGCCTGCCATTTGCTGATGGCTACCTGAGCCTGCAGGATCAATACAAATTCGATCTTTCGAACTGTGCCCTGTTGTTGATGCCGGAAGCAGACGCCGAAATGGAGTCGCTTGCGCTGAGCCAGGGTTGCCTGTTGCTAAGCCATGCGCTCGAAAACGATTCGCCCGCACTTTTTGTTGCTGAGGGCGGGCCGCAACCCGATCTCGCCTATACGCAAACAAGTTTGCGGCTTGCCGGCGCAGAGCTTTCCAGCCTGTTGCCGGTATTGCTAGAGCTTGATCGCGTTGCACCAATCGAACACATCAATATAACCTTTTTACGCAGTGCGGAGTTTCACGGTAAGGCCGGGGTTGACGAACTGGCATCGCAAACCATCAATTTATTGAACACCAGGTCCGTCGAGCCAGGCGTCTATGCACAACAAATTGCCTTCAATCTGCTGCCGGAAACAACTGACCCACACATTGAGACAGATATAAGGCGTTTTTTGGGAAATAATTCATATTCTATTGCCCTGCAAACCGTTAACGTACCTATATTCCATGGTCTTGCTGCAGCGGTGCAACTGCGTTTCGCATCAAATATCAGTTTTGAGGGCTGTAAAAGTCGATTAGCCGCGCTTGCAAACGTGGCTGTAGAAAAAGGACCCGTCAGTCCGATTTCCGATTGTAATCAATCGTTTAACTGTGTTATAAGCCAGCTCGAACAGGCGCCGGAGCAACCTTCAGACCTGCGATTCTGGCTGATTACGGACCCCATGAGATATGGATTAGCGAATAATTACGTGAATGTTACAGACTTTTTGCTAAAATCTTTTTTGTAATCTATAGTTACATGTACTTGTGAAAGTGCTTTCTTTAAAGTAAATTCTCTGACTGCAATCATAGGTGCATGGAATTTAGGCACTTTATATAAGAAATAAGGTTGGGGAGCTGGGAGACTATAACGTGCGTAATTTGCGACTAATTGTAGCATTATGGTTGGCGGTTTTGCTGCCGACGAACAGTTTTGCCCTGGGTTTAGGCGAGATTGAAGTCAATTCATTCCTTAACCAGCCTCTTAGTGCTGAGATCGAAGTCATATCGGCTCGTCCCGGCGAAATCGATGATTTACTGGTCAGCCTTGCATCCCGCGAAGCATTTACCCGCGCTGGACTCGCACGCACACGTAACCTGTCTGACCTGAGGTTCTCGGTCAAGAAAAGCGAGGACGGTGAACGGGCCATAATTCTTGTTACCACCAAGGGCTCTGTGAAAGAACCCTTTCTTAACTTTTTGATTGAAGCAGACTGGTCCAAGGGACGGGTGCTGCGTGAATTTACGATATTGCTCGATCCGCCCTTTTACGCGGACCAGCCCGCCGCGACTGAAATCAGCAGTCAACCGGTGGAGCAGCCGGTAATCGAGGAAGCCAGTGTCACTGAGATCGTGGAGCAATCCGGTGTAACCCCGATAGCTGAAAGTAGCGAACCCGCTGAAACAATTGAGACAATATCCGAACCCATCGCGTTAGCGGAAGATACCGCACCAGAACCGGCCCAGCCAGAACCAGCCAGTGACGCTTACGCCGCTGCCGAAACCCAGAACATCATCGAAGGTGATGTTTCAGTCGTTAAGGGCGACACACTTTGGAGCATTGCCTCTGGTTACAAGGATCAGGATCACAGTATGGCGCAGGTGATGCTGGCCTTTCAACGAGCCAACCCTGGTGCTTTTAACGACGGTAATATTAATAATATGAAGGTCGGCGCCGTGCTACGTGCGCCCACTGCCGACGAGCTCGATGCAATAGGACAACAGGAAGCCTATGCAGAAGTTCTGGTGCAGAACGGACTCTGGGATGAGTATGTTGAGCGTGTTACTGGAGTTTCGCCCGCGGTAGCCAGTGAAGATAGTGGCTCCGAAGTGGCGACCCAGGAAGACAGCACCGAAGCAGAAGGTGAATTAAGCCTGCTGCTCCCCGGTGAAGGTGAAACCGAATCGACCGGTATCGGTGATACTGGCGATGTCGATGCATTGCGCACCAGGCTCGCTATAGCCGAGGAAGAGCTGGACGCATCGCGAATTGAAAATCAGGAACTCGAATCTCGAATCGCCGAACTTCAGGCCCGCCTGTCCAAGGTTGAAGAACTGCAGAAAATGGTTGAGATCGAAGACGATAGTCTCGCCCAGATGCAGGCAGACCAGGCGGAACAAGCAGAAACCGCCGAAGCTATGGAGCAGGTTGAAGAACAGGCTGCGACCGAATCGGTGAGCGAGGCTATCGAGGCCGATGAAGAGGCATTGCTGGAAGAGTTGCTCGCAGAAGAAGCGGCAGCACAGGCCGAAGAGCAGGCTGTTGTCGACGATAGTGCAGTCGAGGCAGCGGCTAGTGACGACGCGATGACTGAGGAAGCTGTTGCTGATGACACGATGGCTGATGATGCAGTAACCGAAACAGCCAGTACTGACGGGATGACGACCGAAGAGGCCGAAACCGAGACAACGGTTCCGCCACCGGCACCTGTTATCGTGACTGAACCTGTAACCCGTGCACCCTCTATCTTCGATGGTATATTGCCGCCCGATGTTATCGATATGATCCCGTCTATGCCGGCGATGGGTGGCATCCTGAATGACCCCATTATTCTCGGCGCAGTTGGCGGCGTTATCATTCTTTTGCTGATACTGGTGATTCTCAAGCGAAGGAAAAGTTCATCTGACGATGATTCCGGTATTAGTGCCAGTAGCGATGAAGATTTATTCGCCGCTGATGAAGAGGAGGAACTAACTCCGATTCACCTCGCCGATGGCGGTGTCGATGTTGTCGAACCGGATGAAACCGACATCAAGGTTCCAACCGATGACGATGTCGCTCCAGAGCAAGCTGATGCTGAGCCGCAAGATGATCTTGCAGCCACTGCGATCATTTCAGCGGTTGATATGCCCGAGCCGGAAACAGCAGCTCCGGCGGCGGCGACTGCCGAGCAGGATGATGTCCTGAACGAGGTGGATGTGTACCTCGCCTATGGACTCTATGATAACGCCGAAGATCTGCTGAACAGCAGTTTGACCGAAAACCCTGATCGCGCGGATTATCGCTCAAAGCTGCTTGATACCTATTTTGCAACCAAGAATGTTGACGCCTTCAGCAAGGAAGCCGATAAGCTCAAATCTATGGGAGACGCGGCCGGAGGCTACTGGGACCGTGTACAGATTATGGGTTACGAACTGGCACCCGATAATCCATTATTCTCGGACGCTAAAGATAGTGGTCTTAGTGCCGCCGACCTTGAGATTACCAAGCCCCAGGAAGCTGATTTTGATCTTGGTGCATCGGAGGACGACGATACCAATTTCTCCACAACTGATTTTAATCTCGGTGAAGATGATACCGGCGGTGATTTTAGCGACACCTCGAATATGGGCGAGGCGGGGGAGATAGCTGATACCCAGAAGATCCCCCAGCTTGACGAATTGCCCGAACTCGATGAAGACGAAGACACTGATTTTGGTCCCGCAGCCCCGGCAGAAGCTGTAGCCGAAGCCCAGGTCGATACGGCCCTGGAACTTCCAGATGAAGTTGGTGACGAGCTTGAGTTTTCGATGGATGCTGATACCAGCGCTAGTGATAGTGCAGTGGATGAAGCAGCAAGCGCACCCGATGACGTCGATATGGATGACATCGCGATGGAATTCGATATTGCCGAGGAAGAAGCTGCCGCAGTAGACGATAAATCAGAAGTTGATTTTGGTGCCGAATTCGAAGAAGCCCTCGAAGAAGCCGGCGACCTGGAACTTGATGATTCCGAGGTAATCCCTTTCGAACCTGATCTGACCGATTCCACTTTAGCTGCCATGGAAATTGACGATGATGCAGTCGAACTTGACCGGTCGGCAGAGGATGAAACGGGTTTCACAGACACGGCAGTAGTTTCGCCGGGTCTCGATGACGAGAACGATGACAGCATCGATCTTGGCATGGAAGATACCGCCATGATAGATCTGGATGGCGACGACACCTCTCTCGCCACCGCAGAACTTAACCTGGATACTGCCGAATTGGCGATGGCCATAGGCGATGACGACGTTGACGATGATGAAGATATTTCCATTATTGATTTCGGCGGCGAAGATTTTGTCGAACCTACTGATATCATCGCATCGATTGAAGAAGCGGACGACTCAATCGCTATGGATGATGGTGACGATGAGCAGACAGGTACTTTTGCCCCTGGCGATTTTGAACAACCTACTGCAGCCGTCGATCCGGTTTCGGATATCGATGACATCGGCGACCTGATGTTGCCGGACGATGTGGATGAGGTTTCGACGAAACTTGATCTTGCGCGGGCTTTTATCGATATGGGTGATACCGAAGGTGCGCGAGGCAGTCTCGAAGAAGTCATGTCCGAAGGAAATGATGAGCAGAAAGCAGAAGCAAAATCGCTGCTCGAACAAATCTGACAGAATAACAAGTACACCGTTTCAAACTGAAGTTCCCGAGCCCGCTGCGAAAACAGCGGGCTTTTATTTGTTCGCTATTCTGCCCGGGATCGGGATGACTTAAAGCTTCCGTATTTATAATAAAATACGCCCTGTCTCTGTTTCACGATATTATTAACGATTACTTTTCTGGCCAGTTGAATGGCGGCATTTGAATGATGAAATACGCGATCGGTATCGAGTATTGTGGAGCGGCATATTGTGGCTGGCAACGTCAGTCGCATTGTGAATCCGTGCAACAAAATCTAGAATCCGCGTTAGGATTTGTGGCTGATCAGCCGATTGAACTGGTATGTGCCGGACGTACGGATAGCGGAGTACATGCTATCGAGCAAGTCGCACATTTCGAAACCAGTGCCGAGCGCAGCGAGCGTGCCTGGGTGTTGGGTTCAAACTGTCGTTTGCCTCGCGATATACGCCTGAAATGGGCAGTTCCCGTGGGTGATGATTTTCATGCTCGTTTCAGCGCCAGAGCGCGAGCTTATCGATATATTATTTATAATTCTCCGGTTCCCAGCGCAATTTTTCACGATCGCAGCAGTTGGGAGTTCCAGACTCTGGATCAGAAAGCGATGCATGACAGCGCACAAATACTGCTGGGAGAGCATGATTTCAGCAGTTTTCGCGCCGCGGGCTGCCAGGCCAGATCATCGAGCCGAAATGTCCATGAAATTTCGGTTACCCGGCTGGACGAAATGATTTTTCTGGATATCAGGGCAAACGCCTTCCTGTATCATATGGTGCGCAACATTGCCGGTAGCCTGATCTCTGTAGGTAAGGGTGAAAAGGACGCCAGCTGGTTCGCAGGCGTTTTCAAGGCTTGCGATCGGAATCTTGCAGACAAAACTGCAGCGGCGGCGGGGTTATATTTCCTGCAAGCCAGTTATGATGAGCAATATAAGCTCCCCACCACGGTCAAAAAACCCGTATTATTCTGATATGAACTACCGCACTCGAGTCAAAATCTGTGGAATTACCCGTGTACAGGATGCGCGCTTTGCCGCTAACAGGGGTGCCGATTCAATTGGCCTGGTTTTCCATCAGCCTAGCGTGCGAGCGATTGAAATCGAGCAAGCGCTCGAGATACGCCGGGTATTGCCGCCATTTGTTACCGTGACCGCCCTGTTTCTGGACGAAAGCTCGGACTGGATCTCGCAAGTTGTACACCAGTTGCGACCCGATTGCCTGCAATTCCATGGTAATGAATCGCCCGAGTTTTGTGAGCGCTGGCTAACACCTTATATAAAAGCTATTCCAATGGGCAGCATCGATGATCCTGACGCCTACGCGCAGACTTTTACTTTAGCGCAGGGTTTCCTTCTCGACAGCAACGTTGCTGGACGACTGGGCGGATCAGGTGATACATTTGACTGGTCTAGAATTCCGTCTTCATTCGAGTATCCGCTGGTGTTGGCCGGTGGTATAAATTCATCGAATGTGGCCGCGGCGATCGCCAGGGTACAACCCTGGGGAGTCGATGTAAGTACTGGTGTAGAAGTGTCCGGGGGTGTAAAAAGCACCGACCTGATTGATCAATTTTTTAACGAGGTTGAACGTGGCGACGAATGTAAGGTACGAAATGAGCCTGCAGATTGAACGAGTCAGGTGGAGCGAGGTATGAACTGGTTCGAGAATCTCTTGCCCTCAAAGATTCGTACCTCGGGTGCCAATGACAAGAAGAATGTTCCCGAGGGACTATGGGCGAAATGTGACAGTTGTGATGCAATTATTTATCGCGCTGAACTGGAACGGAACCAGGAAGTTTGTACCAAGTGCGATTACCACATGCGTATCGGTGCGCGGCGTCGGCTGGAATCCTTTTTTGACGAGGACCAATGCAACGAGATAGCGGCCGGGTTAGAAGCCAAGGATGTCCTTAAATTCAAAGACGACAAGAAATACCGCGATCGCCTGAATCAGGCGCAAAAACAAACCGGTGAGAAAGACGCATTGATAGTTATGCGTGGCACCGTAGTGGGTGTTGAAATGGTAGCGGTTGCCTTCGAGTTCCGCTTTATGGGTGGATCGATGGGTTCGGTTGTGGGCGAAAAGTTTGTACGCGCGGTAAATACCAGTATCGAACATGGGTTACCGCTCATCTGTTTCACTGCTAGCGGCGGGGCGCGTATGCAGGAAGCGTTGTTTTCGCTGTTGCAAATGGCTAAGACCAGTGCCGCCCTGACCCGGCTTGCAAAGCGGGGGTTGCCCTACATCTGTGTACTTACCGATCCAACCATGGGTGGAGTTTCTGCCAGTTTTGCCATGCTTGGCGACGTTCATATCGGTGAGCCAGGTGCATTAATCGGTTTTGCCGGCCCGCGGGTAATTGAACAAACAGTGCGTGAAACACTGCCTGAAGGTTTTCAGCGCAGCGAATTCCTGCTTGAGCATGGTGCGCTGGATATGATCGTCGATCGTCGTCAGCTGCGCGATAAGATAAGCTCGCTATGTACTATGCTGATGGGGCAAGCAGCTCCCTAGCCAAGTCCCTGATTTTCCCGATGCGTTTTGATACCCTCGATCAGTGGTTGGATTGGCAGATGGTCTTACATGATAAGGCCATCGATCTGGGGCTGGATCGAGTCAGCAAGGTGGGTGAACGCCTCGGTCTCGATAAAATTGCCGGCCAGGTGATAACCGTCGCCGGTACCAATGGTAAAGGCTCCAGTGTCGCTGCTTACGAAACCTGGTTGTCGCAGGCTGGGTTTTCGGTTGTCAGCTACACTTCGCCTCACCTTTTGGCTTACAACGAACGTATCAAGCGTGATCTGAACCCGGTATCTGATGCCGAATTATGTGCTGCCTTCGAAGCAGTTGAAGCGGCGCGCCAGACTACAGCACTGACTTTTTTCGAATTTGGAACCCTGGCTGCATTATTCCTGTTTCAACAGTGGCAACCTGATTACGCGATTCTGGAAGTCGGGCTCGGGGGGCGACTGGATGCGGTCAATATAATTGCCGCCGATCTTGTTCATTTAACGCCGATTGGGCTCGATCATCAATCCTGGCTCGGAGACGACCGCGAGCAGATTGGTTTCGAGAAAGCAGGCGTTTTACGTGCCGGCATACCGGTTGTGCTGAATGATGCCAATCCTCCCAGGTCAGTGATTGCCGAGATCGAGCGACTCGGCTGCAAGTGCCTGAAATTGGGACGCGAATATCACACAACGGCGCTAGATGATAACCAGTTTCTCTGGCACGACCAGGACATGGAACTGCAACTTGATAAGGTTTTACCCGGAGCGCACCAGGTGCAAAATCTTGCCGGCGTTGTTGCGGGCCTGTCGCTATTGATGCCGTTAACCGGGTATAGCCCGGATCAGCTACGTGACTTTTTCCATGGAATCTCACTGCCAGGTCGCCTGCAACTGATGCCCTGTCGACTTGCCTGTCAGTTGTACGTGGACGTGGCACATAATCAGGATGCTGCCAGGGTGCTGGCCACCAATCTCGACGCCATGAAACAACCCGGGGGAAGGGTCGTGGTACTGCTTGGAATGCTTGCCGACAAACAGCCGGACCTTTTTGTCGAGGCTTTAAAGCAGGTAGTCGATGACTGGTGGCTACTGACCCTGGACTGTGATCGAGGCCTTGGCGCTGTGCAGCTGGCGTCCCGTATCGAATCGCAGGCGAAGGCCGAACAGCTTTTCGATAATGTTACCGATGCGCTGGATCATGCACTGTCATCTTTGAGTAATCAGGATATAATGCTCGTAACCGGCTCCTTCGTAACCGTTGAACTTCTGCTCCGCGCATTATCCGATTCAGGCGAACAAAACTAGTATGGACCAAAACATTAAGAATCGTCTGGTGGGAATCATTGTGATTTTTGCCCTCGCGGTGATTTTCCTGCCCATGATTCTGGACGGCTCGGGGGTGGATAAACAAAAACTGGAGGTAGTTATACCCCCGCAGCCGATAGTTAGTGCCAACCCCGAGTTTGAAGCGAAAATTGTTCAGCTAAACAAGCAGGCCGAAGCTGTACCTGATCTCGAGACTCGATTTGTCGATGAAAACTCCACAGAAAATACCATCATACGTGAAACTACCACGAATGCCCCTGCGGCATCCGAACCCACAGCCAAATCTGCGCCTGACGCCAAACCGGCGCAATCAGAAACTGATATCGAGCCAATCGCCAGGAGCGGTGGCGACAGTTGGGTTTTGCAGGTGGGTAGCTTTAAGGATCGCGGCAAGGCGTTGGCACAACGGGACAAAATACGCAAATCCAATATCTCAGCTGTTTTCATCGAGCAATTCAATTCCGACAGCAATGCCAGTTTCCGTGTCCGGCTCGGACCATTTATCAATCGGGAGCAAACCAGGGTGGCGCAGAACAAGATAAAAGCCAAGCATGACATCGATGGCATAATCATGAAGTATGAAAGATAATTGCCGCTCCATGTCGTGGGTTGAGACTTTGCTAGTAAGCAACTGCGGCTATTGCTGCTACACTTCCATGTTGGCTTAGACGAGGGCTGCCACAACCATGAGTTGGTTTGATCTCCTTATTCTTGGAATTATCGTAATATCTGCGCTAATCAGCCTGATTCGCGGTTTCGTCAAGGAATCGATTTCACTGATATCCTGGATAATCGCCGGTGTCCTCGCGTTTCGCTATTTTTCGCCAATGTCTGAATTGCTGGAACCATACCTGTCGTCGCCGATGGTTCGCAGTATTACGGCTTTTGCTATTTTGTTCGTCAGCACTTTGTTGGTCGGAGCAATCATTAATTTCATAATGAGCCAGCTGGTTTCAAAAACCGGCCTTAGCGGCACCGACAAGGCCCTGGGTGTGGTATTTGGCGGGGCACGCGGGGTACTGATAGTTACCCTGATAGTGTTGCTCGCGAGTCTTACCCCGATGCCCGATTCACAGTGGTGGCAGGATTCGGCGATGGTCGGTTTTTTTCAGCAATTGGGTGAATGGGTCAAAGGTATTATCCCGGCGGATGCGGTGGATAAATTCGGTTTCTGATCAGGTAACGCTGCTGTAGGTAATTATATATGTGCGGGATAGTTGGGATAGTCAGTCGGCGGGAAGTTGCGCAGGTGATATACGATGCGTTGCTGGTGTTGCAGCATCGCGGTCAGGATTCTGCAGGCATTGTGGTCTGTGACGGGAACAAGCTGAATCTGCGCAAGGCCAATGGACAGGTCAGCGATGTGTTCCATACCCGTCATATGCGTGAGTTAAACGGAACCATGGGAATCGGGCATGTGCGTTATCCGACTGCGGGTTGTTCGTCATCAGCCGAAGCACAACCATTTTACGTCAACTCGCCCTATGGCATTACGCTGGCGCATAACGGTAACCTGACCAATGTCGAAAAGCTGAAGTCAGAGCTTTATCAGTCCGACCTGCGCCATATTAATACCGAGTCTGATTCGGAAGTGCTGCTAAATGTATTCGCGCATGAAATGCAAAGCTGCGGCAGCCTGAACCTCACAGCTGATGAAATCTTCACTGCGATAACTGAAACCCATAAACGTATCGAAGGCGCGTATGCGGTGGTTGCAATGCTGACTGGTAAGGGCATTGTCGGGTTTCGTGATCCGCATGGAATTCGGCCCATGGTCTACGGTAAACGGGAAACCAGCGAAGGCAACGAGTATATGATCGCGTCCGAGAGCGTCGCCCTGCAGACCTCCGGATTTGAACTGATCGCAGACTTGCAACCAGGTGAAGCGGTGTATATTGATGTCACGGGTGAAATCCATCAGCGGCAATGCGCCGCGGCAACCGAACTCAATCCCTGTATTTTCGAGTATGTCTACCTCGCGCGACCCGATTCGATAATCGATGATATTTATGTTTACAAAGCCCGCTTGCGCATGGGCACAAAACTGGCGCGCAAAATTTTAAAGCAAATGCCACAACATGACATCGACGTCGTCATTCCCATTCCTGACACCAGTCGACCGTCTGCCATCGAACTTGCTTTCCATCTGGGCGTCAAGTTTCGGGAAGGTTTTATCAAGAATCGATACATCGGCCGTACTTTTATCATGCCGGGTCAGCAAATGCGGAAAAAGTCGGTACGCCGCAAACTCAACCCGATTGATATTGAGTTCAAGGGAAAGAATGTGCTGTTAGTGGATGATTCGATAGTGCGCGGAACAACATCCAAGCAAATTATCCAGATGGCGCGTGAAGCCGGTGCGAAAAAGGTTTATATCGCGTCTGCGGCGCCACCGGTGCGCCATCCCAACGTATATGGTATCGACATGCCTGCCGCGGATGAACTGGTCGCTTTTGATCGTAACGAAGAGGAAATCGCGAAATTCATCGGCGCGGACTGGCTGATTTACCAGGATCTCGATGATTTGATAGATGCGGTACAGGAAGGCAATCGCAAGGTGAAGAAGTTTGATTGTTCCTGTTTCGATGGTAACTATGTAACGAAAACGGTAGGGGATGATTATCTTAATAAAATCAGTACCTTGCGCAACGATTCGGCTAAAGAAAAAGGCGAAGAACAACTTAATGTAGTCGGCATGGACTTGCATAATAACGCCTGATGCGCTGGCAGGATCTACATCGAGAAGTTGCCGCCAAGCTGGGTGGGAATCATGCCCTGGCAGAGCAACGTCCGTTCATATTTATCGACTCCCGCCAACAGCAGTTACACTGTATTGATATCGAAGCGGAAAATAACCACAGCTATCCCGTGTCAACTGCAGAAAACGGGATTGGCAATCGCCTGGATTCTCACAAGACGCCCTTTGGCATACACCGAATTCGGCAAAAGGTAGGTGGTGGGCAACCAATTGGCGCAGTATTTGAAGCGCGCCAGCCAAGCGGAAGAATTGCCAGCGACCTCGATAATCGCGAACAGGATGAAATAACATCGCGCATATTATGGCTCGACGGACTTGAGGACGGTGTTAATCGGGGAGGGGTGCACGACACCTATTCCCGTTATATTTACATCCATGGAACCTCGGACGAAAAACGCATTGGTGAACCGGTTTCGGGTGGTTGTATCCGCATGAGGAACGCCGATGTCATCGAACTGTTTGACGAAGTCCTGCTCAATGATCTGGTCGTTATAAGATAATTGGTGCCGATTTTGCTGGCGCTGCAGTATGTTCGCCGCTAGCTGCTGCTTAGCCGTAGCTTCTAACAATCCTCGAATGTCCATCACTATCCGGGTTGACGTCTCTTGACAACCTGGAAGCATCGTCATAAGGTTCTGCTGCGGCGCTAATTTGTTACTCGGCTTGCAGGCGCCTGCGAATCACGAAATGATTCCGAAAATAAATTTGCTAAAGAGGGTGGTCCCGAATCCCTTCCGTACCTGACCCCTCCCGAGTTTTTCGCATTTGGAGAAACTCCGTGATAGATGATAGTTTTGGTTTTGACACGCTCGCCATAAGAAGCGGCCATCGACGTACCGCTGAGCTCGAACATAGCGAAGCGATATTTGCGACCTCGAGCTTTGTTTTTGAGAATGCGGCCCAGGCTGCCGCTCGCTTCGCCGGGGATGAGCCCGGCAACATATACTCGCGTTTTACCAACCCCACGACGCAGGCTTTCGAGGCACGTCTGGCTGCCATGGAAGGGGGGCAGGCCTGTGTTGCTACCGCATCGGGAATGGCGGCGATCATGAGCCTTTGTGTGGCCATACTGCAGACGGGGGATCATATCGTCAGTTCGCGCTCGGTTTTTGGCACTACCACAACCTTGTTTGGCAAGTATTTACCACGCCTTGGCATCGAAACCAGCTTTGTCAATCTGATAGATCTCGACGACTGGAAACGAGCGATTCGTAGTAATACCCGATTGCTGTTTCTGGAGACGCCATCGAATCCGCTGATGGAGATTGCCGACATCAGGGCGCTGGCCGATTTGGCGCATGAGAACAAATGCCTGTTGGTGGTCGATAATTGTTTTTGCACTCCCGCATTGCAACGCCCACTTGAGCTCGGCGCAGATTTAATCGTGCATTCGGCGACCAAGTACCTGGATGGGCAGGGGCGCATCGTCGGCGGCGCTGTGGTTGGACCTGAGCCACTTGTCAGTGAAGATATTTTTGCGGTCATTCGTACCACCGGTCCGAGCATGAGTCCGTTCAATGCCTGGGTTGCTTTGAAAGGACTGGAAACATTGACTTTGCGTATGAATGCCCATTCGCAGCAGGCACTGCAATTGGCCAGAGTTCTGCAACAGCACCCCGCGGTGGAGCGGGTATACCATCCAGGACTGGAGTCACATCCCCAGCATGAGCTCGCAAAATCACAGCAGAGCGGGTTCGGCGGTGTGGTCTCATTCGTAGTCAAGGGAGGACGTGAAACTGCCTGGCGGGTAATAGACGCCACCGAGATGGTCTCGATAACCGCCAACCTGGGTGATGTCAAAACCACGATAACCCATCCCGCAACCACTACCCATGGGCGGGTTAGCGAGGAGATCAAGGCCAGCACGGGCATAGGCGAGGGATTGATTCGGGTTGCAGTCGGGCTGGAGAATATCGATGATATTGTTGCCGATATATCCCGAGGTCTGGATGGCTGAACTTTATCAACAGATCGAGGCTGCAATTCTGACCTCAGATGCAGGTCGTAAGTGCGCTTTGACGACGCAGCTACATCATGCCTGGCAACAGGGCTTGCCAAGTTGCAAGGCACAATCGGTCATTCTGCCAATCGATGATCCGGGGCGACCGCAGGAACCCGAACTGGTCGACCCCAGAAAACTGGAACGCCGTAGCGTGGCGACCGAATTGGGGCGAGTACGATTGTTACATGCTTTTGCACATATCGAGTTTAACGCGATCAATATCGCTCTCGACGCGGCATATCGCTTTCGCGGGATGCCGCGACAGTTTGTCAGCGACTGGTTACTGGTAGCGAGCGAGGAGGCCAGGCACTTCCAGCTACTCGAGGGGGAACTCAGGCGGCGCGGGAGTTACTACGGTGCCCACCGCGCTCATCGAGGGCTGTGGGATATGGTTTGTCAAACCCGCGACAATGTATTGCATCGCATGGCCCTGGTGCCCCGCGTCATGGAGGCGCGTGGCCTGGACGTCACGCCCGGAATGATTGCAAAGTTTAAACAGATTGACGATCAGGCTGCGGTCGAGATACTGAAAATCATATATCGTGATGAAGTGGGCCATGTACGTATTGGGAACCATTGGTATAACCATCTGTGTGAACAACAGGAGCTTGATGCCGACGAAACTTTTCGTAAGCTGATCGAACGCTACATGGGGGGTAAACTGCGCGGCCCATTTAACTGGCCGGCACGCCTCGAAGCTGGTTTCCAGACTGACGAACTTAGTGCGCTGGAACAGGGTTTTCATTAACCCTGCGACATATAGTATATCCCCGGGTTAACCAATTCTCGGGTCGTGTAATTTAAATCCCTGCTCCCGCTTCCAGCTCAGGTAGCTTGGCTCCTGGTCCCAGTCGCCGAGAACAATTCTGCATAAATTCGAATCATAGTTATGTACCGCGGGACGGTGGGTATGTCCGTGGATAATGGTACTCGCTTCATTATCACGGAAACAGTTTTGTACCGCGCTTGAATTAACGTCCATTATTTGTATGGACTTCTGAGCCATCGCATCGACACTATCGCTGCGCATCCCAGCAGCCAATTGCTGACGCTCTGGCAGGGGTTTAGCCAGGAAAGTGGATTGCCACTCAGGTACGCGCACCATCGAACGAAAAGCCTGGTAATCATGGTCGTCTGTACAAAGAGCGTCGCCATGAACCAGTACTACCCTGGTTTCATCGAGCAGCAGTACATGTGGTTCGTCGAGCAGGGTTATGTTGTTCGCGTCAGCGAAGGCTTTGCCGAGCAGGAAATCCCGGTTTCCAGCCATGAAAAACAAATCAGTATTTTGCCCAAGCTGACGCAGTAATCCGATGACATGCTGCTGCTCTGGCGCAGGATCGTCGTCGCCCAGCCAGACCTCGAACAAATCCCCCAGAATGTAGACATAGCGCGCCGTAACGGCCCGCGTCTCGAGAAAGTTTGCCAGCATGGCCGTAACTTCTGGCCGGCTGGCGTCGAGATGGCAATCAGAAATGAACAGGTACTCGTCGCTCATGCCTGCGCACTGCTGTTACTGTCGACTGACGCCAGTTATGGTGATGGTTTCGACGGGAACGTTTTGATGACCGCCGCTGTTGTTGGTAGGAACCTGGGCGATTGCATCGACTACATCCATTCCGTCGGTAACCTTACCAAATACGGCATAGCCCCAGCCTTGCATCGACTCGCTGGTAAAATTCAGGAACCCGTTGTCGGCATGATTGATGAAAAATTGCGAGGTTGCGGAATGCGGGTCGCTGGTGCGAGCCATCGCTAATGTCCCCCGATCATTTTTTAGTCCGTTGCTGGCTTCATTTTCGATCGGCTCTCGTTTACTTGGCTTATCCTGCATATCGGCGGTGATGCCGCCTCCCTGAATCATGAAGTTGGGAATGACGCGATGAAAGGTCGTATCGACAAAGTAACCGTCATCGACGTAAGCGAGGAAGTTCTCACTGCTGACGGGGGCATTTTGCATATCAAGTTCGATCGTGAAGTTACCCAGGGTGGTTTCTATTAGCACGCTTGGGTTGTCTGCAGTTGTTTCATTCATTGAATTTTCACCTTTGAAATAGGGGTAAAGTACCAGGGATAGAATGGCTGCGAGCACGATCCCGATCGGAAGTAGCGTTTTTTTCATCAGCATTCCAGTTAATCCAGGCCTGCGGATTCTACTGATTTGTCGGCGCTTAGGGAAGCCGGCAAACAATTAACGGTTTCACTCGGTGAGTTCATCTTTTAAACTCTATCGGGAAATTTCATGACCTATAAAAAACCGGCGATGCTGACCATTTACAATAGCTTGAGCAATAAAAAAGAAACCTTCGAGCCCATCGTTGCGGGGCAGGTTGGGATGTATGTCTGCGGTATGACGGTTTACGATTACTGTCATATCGGGCATGCACGCGTGCTGGTGGTGTTCGATGTCGTTTACCGCTTCCTCAGGCACCTTGGCTACGAAGTTACCTATGTGCGTAATATTACCGATATTGATGACAAGATAATCAATCGCGCCAACGAAAACGGCGAGGAGTATTTTCAGCTAACCAGGCGTTTCATAGACGCAATGCACCAGGATGCCGATGCGTTGGGCGTTTTGCGTCCTGATCTCGAACCCTGTGCCACAGAGACTATCGCGCCTATCCTGGCGATGATCGAACAACTGGAACAACAGGGTTTTGCCTATCATGCAGTCAATGGAGATGTTTATTTTACGGTGTCGAAATTTGCGGATTATGGCAAGCTTTCTGGCAAGAAAATAGACGAACTACGTGCCGGAGAACGGGTCGAGATCGATACCGGTAAGGCTGATCCGCTCGACTTTGTACTTTGGAAAGCGGCCAAGCCCGGCGAACCGAGCTGGCCTTCGAAGTATGGCGATGGGCGGCCTGGCTGGCATATCGAATGCTCTGCGATGTCGAATAGTCTGCTTGGTAATCATTTCGATATTCATGGTGGCGGCAAGGATTTGCAGTTTCCACATCACGAGAATGAAATTGCACAAAGCGAATCCTGTAACGGGGAGAAATTTGTCAATTACTGGATGCATAACGGATTTGTCAACGTCAACGAAGAGAAAATGTCCAAGTCGCTGGGCAATTTTTTCGTCCTGAGAGAAGTTCTGGAAAACTATCGTGCCGAAGAAATTCGTTATTTTATTATCGCGAGCCACTACCGCAGCGAGCTCAACTATTCGCAAGAACAGCTCGACCATGCGCGCGCGGCCTTGCAGCGTCTTTACGCCGCGCTCCAGGAT
>Ga0265306_10000007_pt1 | contig 67999 bp, 50 predicted proteins | sample Helome_3_FD_192493 | JGI IMG/M metagenome (GOLD analysis project Ga0265306, IMG submission 192493) | Marine sediment microbial communities from subtidal zone of North Sea - Hel_20160420 (Illumina Assembly) | ecosystem: Environmental > Aquatic > Marine > Subtidal zone > Sediment ... | reverse complement strand
GTGGCATCTTCAAGCAAGGCAACATAGTGATATCCGGAGCCCAGGTCTACATCATTGCTGATCACTCCGTTTGCCGTGACAATTTCGCCGACCGTTACCATTTCCTGGCTGGTGGCGATCAACTTGTTACCCGGTGCAGTACCGGTTCCATCCTGCAGCGTGATCCAGTTCCTGCCCATGATGTCGGCGTTGACCTTGGTGACCCTGGCGCGCAGGCTGACTGCCTGCGCATTGAGTACGGCCGGATCAGACAGGATTTCCTCAATGGTTTTCCCACCCTCCAGTTTTTCAATTTCACCGGGTGCGGGCGAAGCGATGGCTGTACTCTTCGGAATGGTGTCGTGCATCGAAGGGTGGCTCTGTGCACCCCGCTGCAGCCCCTCGGTACCCTGTCCGGAAACACTGACATTGCCGACGAACCAGATCGACTCGAAGGTCCGATCCAGCGACTTGCTGTAAAAGTCATGCATTTCCGAGCCACCTGAGTATTCGACCTGGGCACCCCTGGAAACCTCCAGGGTGCTGGTTGCGATCCAGGCGTCAGATTCTTTGATCCTGAGGTAAGTGTACCCGCCAGCATCAATGGTTTCCGCCACGGTACCACTATTTGAACCGGTGTCAGCCACCCCGTTCACGGGTCCGAAAAGCGACAGGATGCAGGCAAATACTACGAATGTTGCTAATTTCATTGAATATCCTTCAAATTTATGCGGAGAGGTAACGAACCAGTAGTGCGAAGTCGTCAATCATGGCCGGATCGAGCTCATCAGGCAACGGAATTTTGACCACGTGTCCTGAGCCCGGTGCAATGTCGGCAGGTTTACCATTGCGGCCGATGATTTCTGTGAGGTAGAAAGACAGGTTACCTGCGGGCGTCACCAGTTCCATTTGATCACCGGTCTCGAACCGGTTTTTCACATCAACGGTCAACCAGCCATTGTCCATATCCAGGATATCGCCGACAAATTGCTGGCGGTCACTGTGGGAGGCGCCACGCTCATAATTCTGATACTCCCCCGGGGGGTGGCGGCGGTAGAAGCCTTCGGTATAGCCCCGGTTTGCCAGGCCTTCCAGTTCATCCATCATGTCCATGTCGAACGGCCGGCCGGCGGCTGCGTCTTCGATCGCACGACGATAGACCTGGGTTGTCCTGGCCGTGTAGTAAAAAGACTTGGTCCTGCCCTCGATCTTGAGCGAATCGATTCCCATCTGCGCCAGCGTGTGCACGTGCTGCACGGCGCGCAGGTCTTTCGAATTCATGATATAGGTGCCGTGCTCGTCCTCCCAGGCGGGTAGCAATTCACCCGGCCGGCTCTCTTCCTCCAGCAGGAACACAGGCAATTCATCCTGTTCCGGTTCAGTTGCGGCCCGGCTAACGGCTTTAAGTGGAACAATATCGCCGGTACTGGTTTCGCGGGCTTCGAGCGTGTTGTATTTCCAGCGGCAGGAGTTGGTGCAGGCACCCTGGTTGGAATCGCGATGTGACATGTAGCCGGATAACAGGCAGCGCCCGGAGTAGGCGATACACAAGGCACCATGCACGAACACCTCCAGTTCGATATCCGGGCATTCCTCGCGGATTTCCGCCACTTCCTTCAGTGACAGCTCGCGCGAAAGGATAATTCGCTTTAGCCCTATGGTTTGCCAGAATTTTACGGTCGCGAAATTCACCGCGTTGGACTGAACGGAGAGGTGAATGGGCATGTCCGGCCAACGCTCGCGCACCAGCATGATCAATCCGGGGTCCGACATGATCAGCGCGTCGGGCCTCATGTCGATAATCGGTTCCAGGTCCGCCAGATAGGTTCTGACCTTGCTGTTGTGCGGCGCAATATTGCTGGCCAGGAAAAACAGCTTGCCCATGGCGTGGGCTTCTTCAATGCCCTGGGCCAGCACTTGCTGTTTACTGAATTCGTTATTGCGCACGCGCAGGCTGTAACGCGGCTGGCCGGCATAGACGGCATCGGCGCCATAGGCAAATGCATAACGCATATTGTTCAGGCTGCCCGCGGGTGACAGGAGTTCAGGTTTGTTCACCATCACATTCGCAATATTTTTTCCAAAAGTTCACTTCCAATCTTGATCAAGGTCAACTAACTGTTAATAAGTTTGAAATGCGGCACCTTTTTGAATCAAGTCTGTTTTAAGATGTTTCCATCTTGGAATATACCAAGTTATCCAGCACTAAAAAGGAGTCAGTCATGAGTAGATTGCTAAATTCAGTTAGGTACCCACTAATTCGCGGCGGTCTTGCCGCCATTGTGCTTGGTGCTCTACTCCTGTCTTTTCCTGGCGTCGTTGTTGCCCAGACCATTTCAGATGGCTGTATAGACTGCCATGCCGACAATTACAATGACTGGAAAGTTTCCGGCCACCCTTACAAACTGATGAAAGCTGACATCGCCCAGAACCGGCCGATTCCGCTGCCATCTGGTTACGACTGGGACGATATTTCCTACGTGATTGGCGGTTACAATTGGAAATCCCGGTATATGGATCTTGATGGTTACATCATCACTAACGATGACTCCGCTGAGGGTGGTAACACGCAGTACAACATGCTGACCGGTCTGTGGAGTGACTATCATGCGGATGAGGCAAACGGCACTAAACCCTATGACTGTGGCAGCTGTCACACGACGAACTGGGTAGCCAACCCGGATCCTACCGACCTTTCTGGAAATCAGGATGGGCTGGCAGGTATTTGGGGTACCTTCGATCAAGGTGGCATTCAGTGCATACAATGCCACGGTGATGACCATCCTGGCATGATTGACACCTCCGCCGCAGCTTGCGGCGAGTGCCATATCCGCGGTGATGCAGACACGATTCCTGCCAGCGGCGGCTTCATTCGCCACCACGAGCAGTACAACGAGCATCTGGCCGGCGCGCACGGTTCCACTGAATGCGTCATGTGCCACAACCCGCACAAAAAGAGCGAGTGGTCCATCAAGGAAACGGCCCAGTGTGGCGTTAGCTGCCATAGTTCAATTGGCGATACCTACGCACTGACAACCATGGCGGACTACGGCGTGGAATGCAAAGATTGCCACATGCCCTATGCCACCAAGTCTGCAAAGGCACTCGGTCCGCACCAGGGCGATTTGCAAACGCATATCTTCTACATCGACACCGATCCGGCCGGGGACATGTTCACCGAGGACGGCGGTTTTGTCGTGCTGGATGATGATGGCAAAGCCAAGGTTACCATGGACTTCGCCTGCCAGCGCTGCCACGAAACGGCATCTCTGGACGAGCTGGCGCTGTATGCCAAGGATTTCCATGATCCAAACAAATCGCTCGCGGACATCGGCCTGGATCCAGGCCTGAGCGGCACCTGGTGGAACCCCGCAAAAGATGGCGAAGGATTCCTGCTTGAAGTCGACATGAACCGCTTCCTGTACGCTTCGTTCTATACTTACGGCCCGAACGGCGAACAGACCTGGCTGGTTGCACAGCTTGAAACATCTGCTGGTATAACCGCCAATGTGAAGGTCTTTATCCCGACAGGTGGAACCTGGGGCGAACCAAGTGGCGCGGTAACTGGTACAGAATGGGGTATCGGTACATTTACATTCGCGACGTGTACCTCAGCAACGTTCTCGTTTACGCCGAATGCAGCCATGATGGCCATGGGTTACACGGCACTGTCCTATGATCTGGAACGGCTCCTGCCTTCCGGCATAGCCTGCCCGACTTTCGTGAACAACGAAATGGCAGCAGTGCGTTAATACTTAAAACAAGTGCTGTTCAATACAGCAATCAGAAGAAAAATGCGCCGCCCAACCGGGCGGCGCTTTTTTTTTTGGGATTCGGTTAAAGGTCTTTTTTTAGCTGCTCACGCAATCTGATCATCATCTGCTCAGTTGCCGGAATGACCGGCTCAAGTTCTGCCGAGTTCTTTTTCCATTTATCAGGATGCGGGGCTGTGAGCGTGTACTTCGACGGCCGCAGTGGTCTGGACGCCACCTCCTGCATGCGCGGTCCAAAGATGATCTGTGAGAAATGGCACAAACGTTTCAGTTCATTACCGGTATTTGCCAGCAGTGCATCGTATTCGATCGTGCACCAGCGCTCCGGCGGAAGTTCCTGCAGGTCGTCCAGGATGGTCTGGTTGGTGGTCAGCCACTGCTGAGTAACCACTTCGGCCAATGAATTGCCGACCAGGTTCTGCCAGCCCGGAATGAGCAGGTGCGACCAGGGCTGGTTTTTTGGCCAGCGCGGGAGCGTGGGATAGGTGACGTAGCGTTTCGAGCGCCATGAGTCCAACAGGCTGCTGATGTTCTGCCTGGCTTCCCGAAACAGGAAGATGAATCGGGCGTCAGGGAAGGCCTTGAGAATAAAAGGTATTCGCAACGCATTCTTCGGGGTTTTCTCGAGGAAACGCAATTCGCCAGGTCTCGAGACCGCGGGCATGCCTGCGTACATTTTGCCGTCGCAGTTAACCAGGTCAGCGGTGAAGAAGTCCAGCAGTGTTTCGGTGACATCCCGCGTTGCCAGGTCCGCCGTCAATCGATTACTTGGATTTTCGGTATTGGGCCGCAATGAAGCGATGCTTTCAAAGTGCTTGTGACTTTCATCTCCGACCGACCAAAGCTCGCGGTTGATGGCCAGGGTTTCGAACAGCAACGTGCTGCCGGAGCGTGGCGCCGCCACGATGAAAACCGGCCGGTCAAAACGCGGCCGGTCGGCCGCTGCAGATGCACCGGGGGTTGATATTTCATTCTCTTTGGGGAGGTTTTCCGCGGTCAGCGTGGCGTCCAGCGTATACAAAGCGGCGCGCTTGAAGGCGTAGTTGTTGCTGTCGAGCACCAGTTCTTCCGGTACCGCTTCCAGATCGCGTCGAAAAGATTCCATCAGACCCTTGAAGCCCGCGAAACCTGCGATGGATGGGCCATGTATCATCCAGTGCGATTGCCAGTCATGGACAAAATCAGCCGTGCGTGATTGCAGTTGGGTCTTGAGCTTCGACTCGTCGCTGTCACTGACATAGATATCCTCGACCAGTTGATCAAGGTCTGCGCTCAATTCGGCAGGCGGCATGACCGGCATGCCCCGGTAGTTTTCAAACGACAACTCAGGCTTTTCCCCGGCAGCAAATCCCATGTGCTTGCTGGCGGCATCGTTAGCCGCTTTGATCAGCTTCCACATTTCCGCCGAGCCGACGGTATCGATCACCAGGTGGATGCGGGTTAGATCCGAACGGTTTTCCACCGAATGAACCAGCCAGTTGTTGAAGGTCCAGGAGTCACCCGCCGCCATGTGTACTTCCTCCTGGTCGCAATAGAAAGTGACGGCCGGATCGGTGATGATCGGTACATGAATGCGCAGATGATTGCGCCAAAAGTAATGTGCGTCGATATGCCGGCTGACTGAAGCTCCGGGCGCCAGGCGCATCAGCCGGGAGCGGCCGATGACGGTATTGAAGCAACCCAGCACCTGCCGGATATACGGGGTTTTCTCAAGACGCGGTGAAGGCTGCATCGGCCCGGAGAACTTGTCGTTCTCTGCACCGTCCTGTGAGACAAAAACCAGCGATGAATTACCCGGGAAGCCTTGCGGGTGAGCGCGCCATTCCTGTTCGTCAAACTGGCTGATTTCTTCAGCGAGTCTTACGTGATCAAAAGTGAATGGGAGTTTGACGAAAGGCTGGAATAGACGCATGTTGAAAAATGACCGCTGTGAGAATCTGGATGCTTTGGCATCCAGATTCTATCCCGATTGGCTGAGGATAAGTAGAAAATCCAATCGGATCAGTCACGCCTTGCGTCTGGATGGAACTGCTCCGCGCTGCGGCTCGCCATCTTTTCATAGACATCCCAACGCAGATGCACAGCTTGTTGGGCAATGCCAGCAAGACGATTGGCTTCTTCCGGATTTTCGCGGGCCAGCAGTTTGTAGCGCCCTTCGTGCTTGCGGTATTCGACCAGCGGCAGGGTGGGGCGCAGGCTGTCGAGCGTGAACGGCACGCCACCGGAATCCCTGATCATCGGGTTGTAGCGAATCAGCGGCCAGTGACCGCTGGCAACAGCGCGTTTTTGTTGCAGCATGCCTTCTTCCATGTTGATGCCGTGGGCAATGCAATGGGAGTAGGCGATGATCAGTGACGGACCCGGATAAGCTTCCGCTTCGCGCAGCGCCTGCAGGGTCTGCTGCGGGTTGGCGCCCATCGCGATGCGGGCTACGTAGACATTGCCATAGGCGATGGCCTGCTGGGCGACATCTTTCTTGCCGCTCATTTTGCCGCCGGCAGCGAACTTGGCAACCGCGCCCAGTGGCGTTGATTTCGACATCTGGCCGCCGGTATTGGAGTAGACCTCGGTATCCATAATCAGGATGTTAATATCAAGGCCCGAGGCCAGTGCGTGATCGAGCCCGCTGGAGCCGATGTCATAGGCCCAGCCATCTCCGCCCACGATCCAGATGGAGCGTTTGATCAGGTGGTCCGCCATCGATTGCAGCAGCCGTGATTCCGATGAATCGTGCAACTCAAGGTGATACTTCAGTTCGGCCACGCGCCTGCGCTGTGCCTGGATCTCAGACTCACTTTGCTGGGGGCAGTCCAAAATGGCATCGGCCAGTTCTGCGCCAACCTGTTCGCGCAAATTTTGCAGCCACATCTCGGCCTGCTTACGGTGATGGTCAGCTGACAGCCTGAAGCCCATGCCGAATTCAGCGTTGTCCTCGAACAGCGAGTTCGACCATGCCGGACCCCGGCCTGAAGGATTCTTGGACCACGGTGTAGTCGGCAGGTTGCCGCCGTAAATAGACGAGCAGCCGGTGGCGTTGGCTACCATCATGCGTCCGCCGAACAGTTGGGTAATCACTTTCAGGTATGGCGTTTCACCGCAACCGGTGCAGGCGCCGGAAAATTCGAACAGCGGTTGCAGAAACTGAACGCCGCGTACGTTGGAAAAATCAATTTCCGAGCGCTCGTTCCAGGACAGTTTTTCGAACCAGTTCAGGTTTTTGCGCTGGTCTTCCAGGATCGGATCCTTGGATACCAGCCTGAGGGCACGGACTTCTTCACCCTGTTCATCGGTTTCGCGCACTGGGCAGGCATCCACGCACAGGTTGCATCCGGTGCAATCGTCGGGATAAACCTGTAACACGTAGCGCATTTCGGGGAACCCACGGGCACTGATCGGCGACGACTGGAAACTTTCCGGTGCGTCCGCCAGATCATTTTCATGACAGAACTTGGCGCGGATGGCCGCATGCGGGCACACGAAGGAGCAATTGCCACACTGGATACAGTTATCGTCCAGCCATTCAGGAATGTTCTGGGCAATGCCGCGTTTTTCCCATTGGGTGGTGCCGGTAGGGTAAGTGCCGTCCGCCGGCAGCTTGGAAACCGGTAGCTGGTCGCCGCGACCGGCCATCATTTCCGCCGTTACATCCTGAACGAAGATCGGGGCCAGGGCGGGCACTACCGGGCGCTCGCCAATGCCACTGTGCTGCGACGGGTCGATGGTCACTTCGTGCAAGTGCGAGAGCGCCTGGTCGACCGCTGCATAGTTCATCTGGATGATTTTCTCGCCCTTCTTACGATAGGTCTTGGCAATGGCTTCCTTAATCCGGGTGATAGCGGTGTCGGTATCCATCACGCCGGCTAGTTTGAAGAAGCAGACCTGCATTATGGTATTGATGCGCCGCCCCATGCCAGCGTCCCCGGCCACTTTGTACGCGTCAATCGTGTAGAGCCTGATGTTGTGCTCAACAATCTGCTTTTGCATCCGTTCCGGCAGCTTCTGCCACAACTCTTCAGGGCCATAAGGGCTGTTCAGCAACAAGGTCGAGTTCTCGGCAGCTTTCTCCAGGATGTCGCCACTGAAGACGAAGTCGAACTGGTGGCAGCCAATAAAATTTGCAGACTGCACCAGGTACGGCGAGTCGATCGGGTCAGGCCCGAACCGCAAGTGCGACACAGTTTGTGCACCGGACTTTTTCGAGTCATAGACGAAATAGGCCTGGCCATAGCGGTCCGGATCAGCGCCAATGATTTTGATGCTGTTCTTATTGGCGCCGACGGTTCCGTCGGCGCCAAGGCCGTAGAACATGGCTCGAACCACGCTGTCCTTTTCAATATTGAATTGGGCGTCAACATCCAGGCTCAGGTGGGTAATATCATCCTGTATGCCCACGGTGAAAGTTCGTTTGGGCGCTGTGCTTTCCAGGTTGTCAAAAACGGCCCTGACCATCGCCGGGGTAAATTCCTTGGACGACAGGCCATAACGGCCTCCGTAGACTTTGGGCATGTTGTCGATTTTGTGATTTGTCAGCGCCTGTGCGAGCGTTGTCATGACGTCCTGGAACAGGGGTTCGCCGTTCGAGCCCGGTTCCTTGGTGCGGTCCAGCACGGCGATACGTTTTGCAGATCGCGGCAGCGCATTGAGCATGGCCTCGAAACAGAACGGCCGGAAAAGCCGCACGACGATAGCACCGTAGCGTTTCTCGCCATTGCTGTTCAGCCAGTCCACGGTTTCGCTAATCGTCGATGATCCGGATCCCATCGAGATGATGACGGACTCTGCTTCCGGATCGCCGAAATAGTCGAACAGGTGGTAGCTGCGGCCGGTCTCAGCGGCCAGTTCATCCATTTTCTGCTGCACGATCCCGGGTACGGCTTCGTAGTAGGAGTTAACGCTTTCACGTGCCTGGAAATAGGTGTCCGGGTTCTGAGCCGTCCCCCGCATTACCGGGTCGTTCGGGTTCAGGGCGCGCTTCAGGTGCGCCAGCACCAGGTCGTGGTCCACCAGCTTGCTTATGGTCGAATCGTCAAGGCAGTGAATCTTGTTCACTTCATGGGATGTGCGGAACCCATCAAAGAAATGAATGAAGGGTATTCGTGACTGCAGGGTGGATGCATGCGCCACCAGGGCCAGGTCATGGGCCTCCTGCACTGTGGCCGAGGCGAGTTGCGCAAAACCGGTGGTGCGGGCCGCCATCACGTCCTGGTGATCACCAAAGATGGAAAGACCCTGCGCGGCCAGAGATCGTGCCGCGACGTGAAAAACCGTGGCGGTCAGTTCGCCGGCAATCTTGTACATATTGGGCAGCATCAGCATCAACCCCTGCGATGCTGTGAAGGTCGTGGAAAGGGCGCCAGCTTGCAGGGCGCCGTGCACCGCGCCGGCCGCGCCGCCTTCATGCTGCATCTCTACAACTGTCGGGACGTGCCCCCAGATATTCGGCAGGCTTCGTGCCGCCCATTCATCGGCCAGTTCCGCCATCGTGGAAGAAGGTGTAATCGGGTAGATGGCGCAAACCTCGCTCAGCCGGTAGGCGACGTGGGCCGCCGCTTCGTTACCGTCAAAGCTCACCATGGCGGCATTCATGTCCAGGTCTTCGCGTGCGTGTGTTCCCATGTTCGAGGCTCTCATGCTACTGCCTCCGTTTTGACCATTTCCATCGCGTGACAGGGGCATTGCAGGAAGCAAGCCTGGCAACCAATGCACAGGTCATAGTTGATTTCATAGCCCTTACCTTTGCCGAGCCTGGAAATGGCGTCTTCCGGGCATGCGCCAAAGCAGCCGTCGCATTCGAAGCAGTTGCCGCAGGAATAACAGCGCGCCGATTCGAAGCGGGCCTCTTTCTCGCTGAGGCCGGCGGTGACTTCGCGGAAATCGGCAGTGCGGTGTTCCGGCTCGATCGACGCCTGCTCGCGCTGTTGCGCATCGGTGTAGTAGTGCAGGTGCAAGGCGTCAAAATCTACGCTCGGCGTTTTTGATTCCTTTTGATAAGCCGTTCCTTTCAGCCATGCATCGATGTGCTTGGCGGCCTTCTTGCCGTGACCTGTCGCAATCGTAACCGTGCGTTCCGAGGGCACCATATCACCGCCGGCAAAAACGCCTTCTGCGCCGGTCATCATGTTTTCGTTAACCTCGACTACACCGTCCCAGGCGATGGAGACGCCCGGAATGTGTTCAAGCACGCTGGTGTCCACGTTTTGTCCCAGCGCCAGCACCAGGCTGTCGGCTTCGAGGGTTTCGATTTCACCGGTCGGCTGGGGCCGGCCATTCTCATCGACTTCCATGACTTCCACCTGGAAGGTCGTGCTGTCGATTTCACGGATGGTGCGCAGCCAGTTGATCTTGATGCCTTCGGCTTCCGCTTCAATGGCTTCGAACTCGTGAGCCGGCATGTGCTCGCGGTCGCGACGGTAGATAATCATTGCTTCTTCCGCGCCCATCCGCTTGGCGGTGCGTGCCGCGTCCATCGCGGTGTTACCGCCGCCGTAAATCGCAACCCGGCGGCCCAGTTTGACCTCTTCTCCTTTCTCAATCGAGGCCAGGTAGCTGACAGCATCGAGGATCCGGCCGGAGTCACGTGCAGGTATGTCGACGTGCTTGCCGACATGCGCGCCGATGGCCATGAAGACGGCATCAAAACCTTCCTGCTCCATCGCCGTCATCACGTTTTCGACCTTGCTGTTGAGCGTGATCTTGACGCCGAGTTTCTCTATCCGTGCGACCTCGCCGTCCAGCACCTCCCTGGGCATGCGATAAGCCGGAATGCCGAAACGCATCATGCCGCCCGCCATCGGGCCAGCATCGCGGATTTCGACTTCGTGACCGAGCAACGTAAGATGCCATGCAGCTGAAAGTCCGGAGGGACCGGCACCTACAACCAGGATTTTCTTGCCGCTGGCTTCCGCCATAATTTCCGGCACCCAGCCATTTTCCAGGGCGAGGTCGCCCAGGAAGCGTTCCACTGCGTGAATACTGACGGCATCGTCGACGTGCTGACGGTTACAGGAAGACTCGCAGGGGTGATAGCAGACCCGGCCATGGATAGATGGCATCGGGTTGTCAGCTACCAGGATCCGCCATGCAGCTTCGAAATCACCGGCTTGCGCCTTGTCCAGCCAGCCCTGGATGTTTTCACCTGCCGGGCAGGCGTGATTACAGGGTGGTATGGAGTTTACATAGACAGGCTCCTGCAGGCGTACCGGGCCGGTGCCTGACTTCAGGTTCATATCAGGAGGTAAAGTAATGTCAGAGCGATCAGTGGACATAAGGGTTTAATTTTCCGGGATTAAATTAGATGCGAATTTTCACAACAATTGTGAAAGATTAGAAGGGTTTCGTGACCAGAGCGTGATGCGTGTCATGAAACGGCAGGGTTTTCTTTCAGCAAATTTCCCAGCCGGCTGATCCCTTCTGCAATATCTTCCTCGCCGTAGTGGGCAAAGCTCAGCCTGAGACAGTTGTTAAGGCCTTGTTCGCAGGAAAAGACCTCTCCCGGCTGAAAGCCGGTGCGATAGCTTTCTGCCAGTTTGCGCAATTTTCCTGCGTCCATCCCCTGGTTCAATTCCAGCCAGAAAAAGTAACCGCCGTCTGGACGCTGCCAGCTTGCAAGGCCGCCCAGATGTTGGTGTAACGAGGCATCCATCACTGCTACCCGCCGCCGGTAGGCGGAGCGGAGTTTTTTCAGCAATTCCTGCTGCAGTCCCATTTCAATGGCGTGCCGCATGACATGCGAAGTGAAGTGATTGAAAGAGCCGCCGCTGTTCACGACGCCGGTATTCAGCAATCGTTGCATCAGGTGTTCGGAAGCCTGGATCCAGCCAAGCCTGAGTCCTGGCGCCGTGATCTTTGAGAATGAGCCGAGTGAAAGGATATTGCCTGATCTGAGCATGGTGCCAAATGCTGGCGGGGGCTTCCTGAAGTAGTGGAGCAACTGGTAGACCTCGTCGGCAACTACCAAAAAGTTATGCTCAAGGCTGAGTTCAGCCAGCAATTTACGCCGCTCATAACTCAGTGTCTGGCCACCCGGGTTATGGAAACTGGGAATCGTGTACACCATCACCGGCTTGTGCTTCTCCAGTTGCTCTAGCAGCACATCCGTTTTCAGTCCGTTTTCGTCCATGGGGATACCGACCATGTTAAGTCCGTGGTCAGCGAATATCTGGTGAGCCAGGAAATAGGTCGGTTCTTCGATGAAGACGGTATCTCCCTGGCGGGCCAGCTGGCCACAGATAAAATCCAGTGCCTGTGAATTGCCCGCTGAAACGAACAACTCATCCGGACCCACCGGATGTTCGTAATTCAACGTCAGGAATTCCGCCAGTATAGCCCTGAAGCGTGCATCGCCCTGGCGTTCGCCATAATTCAGCTCGATGGGCGCTGCACGGGCCAGGAAATCCGCACTGGCAGCCTGTATGAGGTCGACAGGCAAAAGGTCGGCAGAGGGCTGCCCGACACCGAAATTGATCACCCCGGGCACGGGTGCGCCGTCGAAGGTGACAGTGGGTTGCTTGGCGGTCATTTGGTCATGATACCCAAAACCTATGTAAAATCGGCACTTCAAACACAATAACCGGGTGATTAATGTCCATGGATCGAATCAGGGACTGGCTACAGGAAAATCGGATTACCGAGGTCGAGTGCCTGGTTCCGGACATGACGGGCAACGCGCGCGGCAAGTTCATCCCGGCCGATAAGTTCATCAAGGAAGACAGCAGGCTTCCGGAATCCATTCTTGTGCAGACAGTGACTGGGGACTACACCGAGATCCATGACGAGCTGGTGGGTCCAATGGACGGCGACATGATGTTACAACCCGACCCGGACACCATGCGCCTGGTCCCCTGGGCGACTGATCCGACCGGGCAAATTATCCATGATTGCTATACCCGGAATGGCGAACTCCATCCGCTGGCTTCGAGGAATGTACTCAAGCGGGTGCTTGCCTTGTATGAGGCTGAAGGGTGGAGCCCGGTAGTAGCGCCTGAAGTCGAGTATTACCTTATCCAGAAGAACACTGATCCGGACAGCGAGTTGGAGCCGCCTATCGGCCGCTCGGGGCGGCGGGAAGCAGGCCGGCAGTCCTACAGTATTGATGCAGTCAACGAGTTCGAGCCGATCGTCGAGGAAATGTACGATTTTTGCGAAGCCCAGGAACTGGAGGTGGACACGCTCATTCATGAGTCCGGCCTGGCGCAGATGGAAATCAATTTTCTGCATGGCGAAGCGCTCAACCTGGCGGACCAGGTATTCGTGTTCAAGCGCACCATGCGCGAGACCGCTTTGCGGCATGGAATCTACGCGACCTTCATGGCCAAACCGATGGAGCACGAGCCCGGCAGCGCGCTGCATATTCACCAGAGCATCGTTGACGTCAACACCGGCAAAAATATTTTCTCTTTGGAAGACGGCAGCGAACACCAGCGGTTCCAGCACTTTATCGGCGGCCTGCAGCACTATACCCCCGGGGCCATTGCATTCTTCGCGCCCAGCGTGAATTCCTACCGTCGGTTCACTCCGGATATCGCGGCGCCGATCAACCTCCACTGGGGCTATGAGAACCGCACCACCGGCATCCGGGTGCCGGACAGCGACCACCAGGCGCGGCGAGTCGAGAATCGGTTCCCAGGTGCTGACGCCAATCCCTATCTCGCCATTGCCGTTTCGCTGGCCTGCGGCTACCTGGGGATGAAGCAGAAAATCGATTCAACCGAACCCCATGAAGGTGACGCATTCCATGAGCCAATCGCGGTGGCGCGGAGCCTGGAGGAAGCGCTTAGGTTACTGGAAGAAGACACCGATCTGACCAATGTGCTGGGTGCGCATTTCGTGAAGGCTTATTGTGCGGTCAAGCGCGAAGAGTTCGAGGCTTTCAACAAGGTCATCAGCTCCTGGGAGAGGGAGTACCTGTTGCTGAACGTGTAGGCCGGGTGAACACTGGCTTTTCGGAGTGAAATAGGTACAGGATCGATACAATCAGGATCGCTGGTTGGTTGGTTCAGTTCCGAGTTCGGCGAATACCGGTCATGCAGCAGTCACTGAATTAACTGATGGAAGTCGGGAAGTCGCTGAGAGCCACTCTCGCTCGACGTCACGCATTAACTCATCGAAGCGACTATTACCACGAAGGGAGTCCACCCACACGTTGTGCTGAGACCAGAACGGGTAGTTGATGTTGCCAATACGGACCGTGTTTGCCAGCCAGTTGAGCGCTTCTTCAGTCTCGCCGGCGAGTGCCAGGCAGTGGGTGAGTTCGCGTGAGACCAACTCGCTGTTCCGTGCTGCGGCACGCAGTTCGCCGGTCAGGGCTTCTCGAGCGGCTTCGGGTTCGCCGCGGATGCCGTGGTAGAGCGAAGTACCCAGTTGCGCCAGGACCGAGCCGGCATGTTCAGTCTTCAGTTCATGAACTGCTTTTGACGCCTCGTCGACTCTGCCGTTGCGAAGCAAGACATAGTTCCAGGTCAAGATGGCAAAGGGATTCTTCGGGCCCATCTCCAGGAACCGTCGGTAGTGTGGCAGGGCGTCCGCATACCGCCCCTCCATGATGGCAACGAAGCCAGGCATTGCATGGTTTATTGGAGTGAGCGGATCTACCTCAAGCGCCTCGTCGAATAGCTGCGAGGCGCGATGGTTTTGACCGCTCAGGGTACATAAGTATCCCAATATTGCCAACGTGTCCGGGTCGGCGGGGTTGGCATCGAGTGAGCGTTCAAGTGGCGCTCGTGCCTCGCGAAGCGCGCCAGAATGGAACCGCACCATACCAAGGAGTAAGTGCCCACTCGCTGAGTGCGGATCGAGTTCGAAAATCTTTTCTGCGCACTCGGCAGCCTTTGCAATTAACTCCCCCGTTGAATCGAGACCGAGTTCGCTGTGTTTTGCATAGGCATGTCCGAGTGCGCCCAAAAGACGCGCATTTGGCCCCACGAGATCCAATCCATTGATCAGGTGCTGGATGGCCTGTTGCAGGCCATCTTTGGAGAATTTCGATGTTTCATAACGAGCCCGAAGATACGACTCTACCACTCGAGTATCTTCTGACCTGTGATTATTCGCCCCCTCGGGGGCGCTGAGTTGCACGGTGAGTTCTTCAGCTACGGATCGCGCTATTTCGTCTTGAATCTTGAACAGGTCGCCTACAGTACCGCTGAAACGTTCGCTCCACCGTGTGTGATCAGAGTCCAGGTGGCTTAGCTGGAGCATGATCCGGAACTTATCACCCCATTTGTCTACGGTGCCATCCAGGATGAAATCGACTCCGAGGCTGCGAGCGATGTCCTGCAGTGCATTGCCTGCGCCCTTGAGCCGCATGGCAGAAGCGCGAGCAATCACACGAAGCGATTGAGCTTTCGAGATTTCCGTGATGATCTCTTCCGTCAGACCGTCCGCTATATGCTCGCCATCGTCGCCGATGCTCTGGTCAACAATTGGGGCCACGAGAATCGATAGTCTGTTATCCGCAGTATCTGATGCTTTTGTGACCGCTGCTTCGAAAATGTAGCCCCGTCGCGCAACGTTGCGAACGATCTTGTGTTCGCTATCGTCGATAGCCGCCCGAATCTCCATCATGCAGTGCTTCAGCGACCCATCGGTTACAACCACATCACCCCAGACAGCGTCCAGAAGCTCGTCTTTTGACACAATGCGGTTCGGTCTCTGCAGCAGGTGTACGAGCACATCGAAAGACTGACGCCGAAGCGGGACCGTCTTTCCCGCGAGGCGCACCTCGGCGCGAAGCGTATCCACGGCAAACTGGCCAAATCTGTAAATCATTTCAAAAGGGCGCGAGCTTTCATATGTGACTTTGACTGCGTCGTGATGGTTCGGGCGTCATCTCACTGCGCTTGCAGCAAATTTCCCCGAAATTTCACAACTTTTCCGCAACTGGCTCCTAAACTGGACTTATCGCGAGCCGGCGATGACTTTGACCCTGAGCTACGCGACCTCGGAGGCACCAGTATTGCGGCCTGGTCGTTTTGATCGGGCCCCTCCGATTATACAGAACCTTCGACTTCGGAAAGTGAGGTATGGCCATGTTAAAAAGCAGATTCAGCAGTAACGCGCCCCAGATCGTTTTTATTTTGGTCTTTGCGGTCCTGGGCGCACAAACCGCCAGTGCAGAAGGAGATGACCAGGTTTATCTCCGTTTCGCCGGCGACTTCATTCAAAACATCGAGCAAGCAGATGTTGGCCCAGACATGCTGCCAACCGGTACGACGAGCACCCTGGGAATCGTGCGCGCCAAAGTTAAAGGAAACTTGGGACAAGCCGATGTAACCGCGGTGACCAAGGTCGAAAATGTGGTCCCGGTGCCGGACGACAGGTGCCCGGCTGGTTTCTTCAAGATCGTTGAGATAACAGACAACAACCTGGTATTCACGTTCCAGAACCTGTCCCTGCTTTATGGCAACGGGCAGGGCGTTGTCTGCCTTAATTTTGGAACCTTTGAAGAATACGCCATTGTGGAAGGAAACTGGGAAGGTGGCACGGGAAGATTTCGTGACGCTGAAGGCGAGTTCTCTATCCGCATAGACGAATCCTATCTGTTTCCGAATACCCAGGTGACTGCAGAAGCGGGAACGATTACCGGTACCTTACATCGCGGCAGCTAGTTTTTCACCATGACTACAGGCCAGCAGCAAATTGATCACTGCACCAGGGTAAGGGGCTTGGCGTCAGTCCAAGCCTCTGATCCCTGATCTCCGACTCAGGCCGGGGGAAAGGCAAGTCCGGTCGTCTGTCGAATGAAAAAGCGACCTGCCGGGTCGCTACGGGCAAGTAGTTGCTTTCTATTCTCCAAACATTATTGATCTGACTGTTTTCAGTCCCTGGCCGATTTCAGAGATCAGGCATCTATGGATGCTGAGTTCTCAAAGGGTCGATAGCAGAGATCAGTAACCCAGCCAGCCTATCTCCGCTCTTGGCCAGAAAGCAGCCATAAAACGGGTGTAAATTTCACTGCTATTAATCTCGGCCATGACCAGTCATTCAGTGCCGATCACGTGAAGGCCAGACAACGGTCAACAATATTAAAGTGAGCCTCAAACAAAATGCGAAGTGCACGGCCCCTATTGTCCAGAAAATAGCCAGCGCATGCCCTGACGAAATGACGCCGGTGGCGCGGACATATGGCTATGTCCGTCAAGAATCATCGTCTTGAGGTGCCAGGGGGTGTTAGATCTGTTCGACCAATGCTCAATCCACTCCAAAGCCGGTAAGCGATACTCCGGGTCATCGAGCGATCCGCTTGCCACGAAAAGTCTGGACGGCTCGCCCGAAGTTGAGGCAGCTCCACGATCCTGAAGAAAGAATGCCAAGTTTCTATGCAACGCCGGGTTACTGGCTATATGGCCCCAGAAAAGGTCTGGCTCGGTCAGCGCCGCATAGAGTACGAACTGTCCTCCGATTGATTGCCCGAATATGATTCGCCTGTCTGGGCGCGAGCGATAGCTGCGCTCAACGTATGGAATCATCTCGTCTTTCAAAAAACTTTGAAAGGTAGCTGCGCCTCCCCAATACTCCCGCTCATCAGTCTCGGCAGTGTAATCCGTGCTGCGATAGTTGCCATCCTCGTAACTATCGCTACCATAGGAAATACCTACAATAATTACATCAGGTATCTCCTTCCCCAAGTTCAAATAACGGTAATACGCCACCAGAAGTGGAAAAAGTGCCCCGCCGTCAAGAACGTAAACCGTCGGATAATATTGCTCAGGATTCTGTTTGTATCCGTCCGGCAGCATGACAAAGAGGTGATAATCCCGACCAATTATCTCCGAATCCATTCGCAGATAGTGGGAGTTGCCTAATCCCTGTAAAAAACGGCTGTCCAAAGCTGAGGACGCCGTTGACGCGGTCAACAATATTGCAGCTACAAGAAATGTGGTAAGTCTCGTCACATCGTATTTTGTCCCCGATCGAGTCGAAACGTTCCATCGGCTAACTGCTGCTCCATAACAAGCACGTCCAACCCACGACTAGTCACCTGTGCGTATGGCGTCCAACCGAGTCGCGCATATAAGCCGCCATCCAACGCCTCAGTCTGTAAATGAAGAGTTTCTACTCCATACCTCGGTGCAATCTTGACGATCTGTTCGACTATTTGTGAACCATAACCCTGGCCGCGATGGCTGGCTGCGACATATACACCGCCCAACCAATGCTCCTTGTCAGGAAACATTTCCGCCATCTCGTGGTACTTCAATTGTGCCGCACCAACTAAGTCGTTGTATTTAGTTGCAACGAGAATAAACGGAATCTCGTCACGGTTCATATAGTCTTCGATTCGACCTCGCGTACGCTCAATTGAAGCACCCTGTACGAGGTGACCCCACTCGTCGAAATACCACTTGGAGATGATTGGAATCGCGTCTATGCGGTCGGCTAGAAACGTGAACTCTATAGGCATGGCAAGATTGTAGCGCATTGGCGAACGACCGCTGTGGGTCGGGGGCGGTCATGAGCCAGGCAAGGCTGGTAATCTCTGTTTGTTGGCGATAAGCAGAACAAAACAACGCATCAATTTCAGTCAGGTTTATCTCTCAGTTCGGCCACAAGTGGACAATAAGCAATCATTGCATTGAAGGCTCAGCAATGACCCAAAGCGGAGCGTTTTTTTGCGAATACAAAGCAGTGCCTTTAAGAGGCAATCAACAACAGCAAGCTGTCACTGTCGCCGACAAAAAAGAAATCGTCCCTCACACCTTCGTTTATGCTCAAACTCTTGGGTCTGTTTGGCCTCGGTGTATTTTACGAGGGCATTACGCACCTCCGGGTGTTCAAGTGCCAATTCGGTCCAGTTGGCAAGCATGAGCTCATTCATATTATTGATCTTTGCGGCAGGATAGTCAGAGATCGCTTCTCTAATTAGCCTTGTAACGAAGTTAGCCCTGCAAACGCGCCGTTTAATGTGGCTTCCGGTGGGTGCTTCCTTAAAGCAACGGACATCAAAATCATCGTCCGTATTGAGTGAGTTGAAAAGGCCGTAGAGCGCCTCTTCAGCTTCGTACATCTCGTGCCTCAGATTGATAAGTGATTTGCTTCCTCGAACGATGACTTCTTCGATCGGCCCTGGTGGTTGTTGTGTCTGAACCGATTCACTTTGACACACGCCTGACACTGGCAACACAAGTAGCGATACAACTCCCGTTGTTACAACCACATTGATTTTGAAAGCGCGCTGCAGAAACATACTTGTCCTTTCCACCATCTTAGTACGAGCATAGTTGCTAACTCAAATATGTTCACTTCTGGCCGAAAGCGGGGGTTCTTTGCAAAAGGCTGAAAGTTCGCCTTTGGGTCGAAAGCGGATATGGTAATGGACCCTGTTCAGCAGTTATGAAACTGTCACAGCATCGATACAAGCATTGAACTTCAATGCACGCCTTTACTGCGACGTCTTCTGCGTGCCAGACGAAGGGCTGTGAACAGGCCTTTTTCACGGATGGTTTTGATGGCGATTCCCTTGCTGGTCATGTCGAAAAACTTCTCGCCATAGCGAGCCAGTTGATCCTCATCGAGTTCGATGCCCAGTCCCGGCTTGTCGGGTACGGCGATGGTGCCTTGCGAATCGGCGGTGATGGGTTCGGCCAGCAGGCCATCCCGTTTTTCCGGGGTCCACCCGGGCGGCTCGTAAGGGTATTCCAGCGGGTGGTCGCGTGCACCAGCGGCGTACAGGTGCAGGTTGACGATGAAACCGATGCCGTTGGTCCAGGTGTGGGGCGCGAAGTGCAATCCCTGTTTCCGGCAGGCTTTCATGACTTTGCGGACATCGCTGATTCCTCCACCAAATGTGGCGTCGGGCTGGTAAATATCGAAGCAGCCTTTCTCCAGCATGACCTGGAATTCGTGCCAGCCGCCGTTCAGCTCTCCCCCGGCGATGGGAACCCGGGATCTGCGCCGCAGTTCGGCCAGGTTGTCCCAGCCATACATATCGAGTGGTTCTTCCAGCCAGGCGATGCCGTTTTCCGCGCAGGCGTGGGCGAAATTCGTGGCCCGCTCCAGGTCCCACAGGGGCGCGTCGTCGATCAGGGCGACCCGCCATCCCTGGTTGGCGTCCACGCCAATCTGCAGGTCATCGCCGGCTGCCCTGCGGACAGTTTCGACCTGGGCGATGTCGTCGGCAGGATCAAAGCTGTGCGCCCTGATTTTCACGGTGTTGAATCCTTGCTCTTTCAGGCGCAGAACTTCATCGGCCCGCTGGGCAGGTGGATGGACCTCCCCGGTCGAGGCATACAGTTCGATTCGCTGATCTTGCGGGTGTTCTTCAGGGTCTCCGGCCAGCAGTTTCCATACGGGCTTGTTTTCAACCTTACCCAGTACATCCCAGAAGGCTGCCTCCAGCCAGAAATTGCTCCAGCCCAGGTAGCCCGCCTCGCGAATGCGTTGCCGGCCGGTTTCTATATCACACGGGTCCAGTCCGATCAGGTAGGGCCCCAGCAGGCTTCCAAGCCCTTCGCGCTCGCGTTCGAAAGCGACACCTGCGGCAATTCCCTGGACACCTTCATTGCTGGTCAGACGCGCCAGCGTGAAGCGGTTGACCGTTTGCGGGTAGCCCGGAATCCAGGCCGGATAAAAGGGTTTTTCCAGCGGAATTGCTACGTGAAACAGTTCGATACGGTCGATTTTCATATTGATACGATTTTTCGCACTTTTTAGCTGTTTTGACCACTCTCATGTAGGCATAACTTGACCTATCGCAGGTCTGCCGGGGCGGGTGGATGGTACTTTCACATTGAATAAAACCCTATGCAATCAGGAACAGGTCGATGAACGAATGTGTATTGCCTGATCCGTCCGGGTTTTTTGAAATCCGGTTCGAGTCAATTGGTGGTTTGGGTGCTCATGCAGCCGGCCAGATCCTGGCCCGCGCGGCCGTTCTCAAGATGAATCTTAACGGCTCGCATTTCTCCTCTTATGGTTCTGAGAAGAAGGGCTCCCCGGTGCGCTCCTATATCCGGCTGGGCGCGGCCGACAAACCGATCCGCACCAGTACCCCCATAGATTCTCCTGATGTGCTCGTTGTTTTCCATGGTGCTTTGGTTGACCAGGACATTACCATTGCCGGGATGAAGGATTCCGGGACCCTGATTTTCAACGGGCCGGCAGACGAGGTTCACGAGTTCCTGGAAAAGGTACCCAAGGGCACCCGTGTAGTCCGGATCGACGCGACCAACATCGCCATCGAGGAATTGTCCCGGCCCAACGCAGTGCTGATGGGTACGCTCACTGCCACGGTTCCATTCCTGGACAGCGATATCGTACTCAATACCCTGACCGAGAAATTCGCCAAACGGAATCCACAGGCGGCTGCGTCCAATGAACGTGCCTTCCGCAGGGGAGCGAAGGAGTTTGAAGTGCTGGACGGTGTCGGCAAAGGCGAAGGCGACCTTCCGGTGATCCGCCCCAGCCCGATACTGGGTTACGAAACAGCGCCTATTGGCGGCGTTATTCCGTATGCCGGAAATACAATTTCCAATGATCTGTCCACGTCGAGAACTGGCTGGATGCCGCTGTTCACGGAGAAAGAGTGCATTCACTGCGGATTATGCGCCACCGTTTGCCCGGATTTCTGCCTGGCCTGGACCCACAACCGTGACGGCAATGAAATTCCAACCGTTCGTTTAAAGGGTATCGATTACCAGTACTGCAAGGGCTGCATGCGCTGTATCGAAACCTGCCCGACCGAGGCAATGACACGCGTAACCGAAACGCCGGGACTGGCGGACAGCGAACGCGTACCGCTTTTTTCAAAAGGCAACCCCAGCCCATGAGGTGACAGTAAGGGAGGAGAAAATGGCCACTGAAATCCACGCAGTCTTGCAGGATTCACCGGAAGGAGGACCTACCGGTGGTGCTGCGAGTCAATCAACAGATTTTCTGAGCGGCAACGAGGCGGCAGCCCGGGCGGCCCGGGATATTGGATTTCACGTGATGGGATATTTCCCGATCACGCCCTCAACTGAAGTAGCAGAAACCCTCTCCAAAATGCAGGCGTCGGGTGAGCATGAAATTGTCATGATCCCTGCCGACGGTGAACACGGAGCGGCCGGTATTTGCTACGGCGCTGCTCTGGGCGGGGGGCGGGTCCTCAACGCGACTTCTTCACAGGGGTTATTGTATGCATTAGAACAATTACCGGTGCAGTCCTCGACCCGGGTGCCGATGGTTCTGAATGTCGCGACGCGGGCGATTTCCGGTCCGCTGGATATTCGTTGCGACCATTCCGACATCTATTTTGCACTCAATACCGGCTGGATCATCCTGCTGGCCCGCGAACCGCAGGCTGTATACGACATGAACCTCGCGGCGATCCGTATTGGTGAGCATGCTGATGTAATGCTGCCTGTTTTGGTGGCCTATGACGGCTTTTTCACCAGTCACCAGAAACGCCGCGTGGAGGTAATTGAGGATAAAGACGCACTGCAGAAATTCCTTGGCACCCGCGAAACACTCTTCTCAGCGCTGGATCCCAAACACCCGGTGACCTTTGGGCCGTATATGAATGATCCGGACCTGATCAACAACAAGAAGCAGCACTCGCTGGCCATGGAGGCCGCGCGACAGGTGATTCCGGAGGTGTTTGAAGAACTCGCGGTATTGACCGGCCGCCGCTATCCGGTGATGGACGCCTATCACATGGATGACGCGGAAGTGGCGCTCGTTCTGCTTAACTCTGCTGCGGAAACGGCCAAGGAAGTAGCCGATCGGCTGCAGAAAGAGGGTAAGAAGGTTGGCGTACTTTCACTCAATGTGCTGCGGCCTTTCCCGGTTGACCTGATCCGCGAAGCATTGTCGGACGTCAAGGCTATCGTGGTGGGGGACCGTGCAGATTCTTATGGAGCCGACGGCGGCAACCTGTCTCTCGAAGTAAGGGCGGCCATCCAGGTCGATCCCGATAACCGCACCCGGGTACTCACCCGGATCTACGGGCTGGGCGGCAAGGATTTTGACGATGCTGACGCTGAAGAGTTTTTCAACGAAGCCCTGGAAACTGCAGAAACCGGAGAAGTGAAGGAAGTCTTTGCCTACCACGGCACCTATGCGGGTGATCCCGAGAAACAAGTTCCACAAGGGCTTCCTGCCATTGAAAAAAGCGAGGTCACGCGCGGAATGGCCACGGTCACCGAAGACCCGGCCAGTGGCAAACTCCAGGTCGAATTGAAACCCTTGTGGGCCATGGCCGAGGTGCCCAGCCGGATTGCCCCCGGGCACGGCGCTTGCCCGGGCTGCGGTGCTTTCCCGGTGCTGCACCAGGTTTTCAGCGTGCTGGAAGGCGATGTTGTCGTGCTGTTCCAGACCGGCTGCGCGATGGTGGTCACCACCGGCTACCCGAAAACAGCTCATCGTATTACCTACATCCATAACCTGTTCCAGAATGGCGCTGCCACACTGTCCGGCCTGGTCGAGATGTACCACGAATTGATGCGCCGCGGGGAACTGCCGGATTCGCCCGACATCACCTTCGTCATGGTGACCGGCGACGGCGGCATGGATATTGGCATGGGTTCTGCGCTCGGCGCAGCGCACCGTAATCACCACATGATGATCCTGGAGTACGACAACCAGGGTTACATGAATACGGGCGCCCAGCTTTCCTACTCGACCCCATTGGGGCACAGGACTTCGACCAGTGAAGTAGGCAGTAGCAGGAAAGGCAAGGTTTCGCATCATAAAGATACACCGCAGATTTTCTCGGCGGCACACATTCCTTATGTCTTCACGGCCAGCGAAGGCTATCCGGAAGACTTGATGCGCAAGGCCGCCAAGGCGCAGTGGTACGCCAAGCACGAAGGCATGACCTACGGGAAAATCCTGTCTTTTTGCCCGCTTAACTGGACGACCACGGATGATGCGGCCGAATCGGTGTTGCAGGTTGCTATTGACTCCTGCTTCTTCCCAATCTACGAGGTTGAGAGGGGTATAACCCATATTACCTACGATCCTGAAGAGCTCGGGCGCAGACGGAAAATCACTGACTGGCTTGGGCAAATGGGCAAGACCAAACATTTGATGGCTGATGGTAACGAGCAGCGCCTGGCGGCAATTGAAGAAGAAGCCGAACGGCGCTGGCGTCGAATCAAGGCCATGCACGAACATCCGGAGCTTTGAATCATGGTTAAAATCCTGGAAAAACGCCAGTTGACGCCGATCACGAAGATCTACCGTGTCGATGCGCCGTTGATTGCAAAAGCCGCCAGTGCCGGCCAGTTCGTCATTGTGCGCGTGCGTGAGGGAGGTGAGCGGATTCCGCTGACCATTACAGATTACGACCGCGAACAGGGTGTCATCACCATCGTTGTACAGGAGGTTGGGGCTACCACCCGGCGCCTGGCTGAGCTGCAGGAAGGCGAGGAAATCCTCGACATGGTCGGCCCGCTTGGCGAAGCCCCTGATATTCCTTCAGGCGGTCACATTGTCGGTGTGGGTGGCGGCTACGGCTCAGCTGCCCTGCTGTGCCTGATGCGGGAGCTCAAAGAGCGTGGTGAACGAACGACCATCATCATGGGAGCGCGCGAAAAGGATCTGCTGATCCTGGCTGACGAACTCGGGGATATCTGTGATCACGTTGAGATCTGCACCGACGACGGCTCAGCCGGATTCAAGGGTTTTGTAACCGAGCGCCTGCAGGAGATGATTGACGGCAGTCCGCCGGGGCGGCCGGATTACGTGATCGCCATCGGCCCAATGCCGATGATGAGGGCGGTCGAGAAAACCACCCGGGCGGCCGGAATCGACACCACGGCTTCGCTGGACCCCCTGATGATCGACGGAACAGGCATGTGCGGCGGCTGTCGGGTAACCGTGGGTGGCGAGGTGAAATTTGCCTGTGTCGACGGACCGTTCTTTGACGCCCATGAAGTGGACTTTGATGAAGCGGTATCGCGCAGCAAGATGTATGTGAAAGAAGAGCGACAGGCAGCCGCCTGCCAGCGGTCTGCCCACGGAGTAGCCTGATGCCTGTCAAACGCGCTGATAAGACCCCCATGCCCGTTCGCGAACCCGAAATGAGGGCACACGACTTTGAAGAGGTCAACGAAGGATATTGCTTTTCTCATGCCATGTTCGAGGCGGAGCGTTGTCTGCGCTGCCAGGATCCGGTTTGCATCGACGGCTGCCCCGTTCGTGTTCCCATTGCGGATTTTATGCATGCCATTGCTGCTGGAAACATGCACAAGGCTTCGACAATTCTTCGCACAGCGAATCCGCTGGCTGCGATCTGCGGCCGTGTTTGCCCGCAGGAAGCCCAGTGTGAATTGCAATGCCACATGACCAAACGCTTTGGACCGGTTGCAATCGGCCACCTGGAGCGCTACGTGTCTGACTGGGAAATGGAACAGCCGATCAACGACGAAGTTGCAAAACCCTGGCGGAAAGAAAAAGTTGCGGTCATCGGTTCCGGCCCCTCAGGCCTGGTCTGCGCGGGTGAATTGGCACGCCTGGGCTATCACGTCACGGTATATGAGGCCCTGCATGCCCCGGGCGGTGTGTTACGTTACGGCATTCCCGAATTTCGTCTGCCCAATGCTATTCTCGACTGGGAGATTGCTTCACTGGAGCGTCTCGGAGTGGAGTTTGTCAACAACGTGATCATTGGTAAAACCATCAAGCTGGATGACCTGTTCGGCGAGATGGGATATTCCGCGGCATTTATCGGCACCGGCGCCGGCCTGCCCAAATTCATGGGTATACCCGGCGAGAGCCTGAACGGTGTTTATTCAGCCAATGAGTTCCTGACGCGCATCAACCTGATGCAGGCTTTTGAATTCCCCCATGCGGAAACTCCGCTGAAAGTAGGTAAGCGCGTGGCCGTGATCGGTTCCGGCAATACGGCGATGGACGCGGTGCGTTCTGCTTTACGCCTGGGTGCTGAACACGCGATGGTGGTTTATCGCCGCAGTGAAAATGAGATGACGGCCCGGATCGAGGAGTATGAGCATGCGATCGAAGAGGGTGTTGAGTTTCACTGGCTGACCAACCCGATTGAGGTACTGGGCGAGGATGGCTGGGCAACGGGTCTCAAATGCATGCGCATGGAACTGGGCGAACCCGATGACTCCGGCCGCGCACGCCCCGTGCCTATCGAAGGCTCGGAATTTGTTTTCCCGGTTGACAACGTGGTGTTATCTATCGGCACACGGCCCAATCCACTTTTATCAAAATCAACGCCGGGTCTCAGAACGCATTCCTGGGGTGGTTTGCTGGTGGATGAGCGCCAGGTAGAGACCAGTGTTCACCGGGTCTACGCCGGTGGCGATGCGGTGACAGGCGCCGCCACCGTTATCCTGGCGGCAGGAGCAGGTAAGAAGGCAGCCGAAGCAATTCACTCGGACCTGTCCGCTGACGCAGCCTGAATCTGGAATACAGAGCCTGTAGAATGTCGGATTGCTGATCCGTTGCAGGCTCTGCTTTGTTCAAAAAACCTGAATACCTGTTGATTCTGCTGGGCGTGGCCGCCACGCTGGCATTCTCCGTCTGGCAAGCCCTGCTGAACAACTACGCGATCGAAACAGCCGCGTTCACCGGGCGTGAAATCGGTATATTACAAAGCCTCCGTGAAATACCGGGATTCCTCGCTTTCACCACTGTTTTCGTACTCCTGGTATTGCGTGAACAGGTTTTTGCCCTGATCGCCATCGCCCTGCTGGGCGCTGGCGTGGCCTTGACCGGGTTCATGCCGGGCGAATACGGCCTCTATTTCACCACTGTTTTGATGTCTACCGGCTTCCATTACTTCTATACGGTTCAACAATCTCTGACCCTGCAATGGATTGAAAAAGAGAGAACGCCCGAAGTGATGGGCCGCTTGTCTTCCGCTTCTTCGATAGCCGCGTTGATCGCCTTTGCCGGTGTCTGGCTGGGAATGGACTATTTTGGGTTCGGCTACCAGGCACTGTACCTGGTAGCCGGTGGAATGGCCCTGTTACTGGTGCTTGTGGCTGTTGTGGCGTTTCCCGCCTTTCCGCACAGGGTCGCACAGAGAAAGCACCTGCTGATGCGTCGCCGCTACTGGCTGTACTATGCATTGACATTCATGAGCGGTGCACGAAGGCAGATATTTATCGTTTTCGCCGGCTTCCTGATGGTCGAAAAGTTCGGATTTTCCGCTGCCAATATCGCCTTGCTGTTCCTGATTAATCACGTCGTTAATGCCTGGGCGGCACCGAAAATCGGGCGATTGATTTCGCGTTTTGGTGAACGTTCGGCGCTGACCGTAGAGTACATCGGGCTCGTTCTCATCTTTACCGGCTATGCTTTCGTCGAGTGGGCGCCGCTCGCCGTAATGCTGTACGTGCTCGATCACCTGCTGTTTGCCATGGCGATTGCGATCAAGAGTTATTTTCAGAAAATCGCCGATCCTGCAGACATTGCCTCAACAGCGGGCGTATCTTTCACGATCAACCATATTGCCGCTGTCGTGATTCCGGTCACATTCGGAATGGTCTGGCTATACTCACCGGCCGTGGTGTTTCTCGCCGGTGCGGCGATGGCGGCAGTCTCTTACCTGCTCGCGCGACAGGTTCCCGATGAGCCCGGTGAAGGAAATGAAGTAAAACGATTGGCCTATCGCTGGACGTAGCGGTAGCGTTCGCTCATCAGGCGCAGACAGTCATCGAACGTTCTGCTGATTTGAGTAGTGTTCCTGATTCTTTCAATTTTGGGCCAGGTGGCTCGACGGCCTTCCAGGATCATCTTGTTGACTTCTTCGGTTCCAAAATTCGTGAAGGTCTTGCCGATGTTCATGATGTGACTTTCAGGATAGACCGTGATGTCCCCGCTGTATGTCTGACTGGCAACCGCGTGGGCTTTCTTGATCATTGCACCGATCCCGGGAACATCGAAGTGTTGATGAACCAGTTCAAGAAAATGCTCCACCTGTACCATCGGCGCTTTGAGGATGACATCCTGGATGAAAGGGAAAAGGCCTTTGGATTCGACCTTTTCGTTCAAAAATGGAACGATATGCGGGTTGGTCTGGCTGACGATGTAATGATTGACGTTGTGCAGGCGGTTGACCTTTTCCTTGGGAATATCATCGTGGACCGAGCCGTCGATCCAGCGGTTTTGCGGCATATATGCGACTGATTTTCCGTCAAAGTTCTTGGCTCTCAACTGCACTGCGGGGTACAGGCCAGGGATTGCGCTGGAAGCCAGCGCGGCCCAGCGGATCAGTGCATTTGGCGCGGTCAGGTAATTGAGCAACCTGGGAAACTGGTGGGAGTCCGCCGGGGAAATTGAAATATTCAGTATCCTGTTGGTGTGCTGATAGGCTTCGAGAAAGGTCATCTCGGGAATGTTCCTGTCGATGAATTTCTTAAGGACTTTCTGATCCAGCACACTTTGTCCCTTGATGATGTCGAATGGTTTGAACACACTGCACCATTCAAAATCGATATATTCCGGATCGAGCAATTCTTCCAGTTCAGGGTCGGTATGGGTGGCCAGGATGCCGGCCATGATGGAACCTGCGCTGGAACCGGTAATGACCCGCGGCAGCAAGCCCTGCGCTTCGAGTTCCTCGATCACCCCAATATGAAACAGGCCCAGGGAAGCGCCGCCACTCAGCAGCAGCGCCGAACGGCCGAAACTGCGCGCGGCCCTTTTCAGGAATCTTCGTTTTCGCATCGGGGGCAGCTGTTTTACGTTGGAGTCGCATAGCAGGTTCAGGGCTGCCGAGACTTCGTCCAGGTAGTCGTTGATCAATTTCTTGGTGCCACTGCGGGCTTCCTGGTACAGCGCGGGATTGGCCATATTGCCGAGGTTGCCGTGTAATTCCTCACGCAACCGGAACATCAAATGGTCGTAATTTTTTTGCCGCCGCAGTTTTTTCAGAATCGTCACGCGCGAAGCGAGCAGGCGGAAATCATAGTCCTCCGAGTCTTTTTCCAGCCGCCACAGGTCGCGCCCTTCCAGGCGGTCGAGTTCCTCGGCGGCGGAGTACCATTCATCGTAATCCGTCGCCCCAAACATGGCGGATTCGAAGTATCGATAGTTATTCATGCGATATTCAGGATACCCTATCTGCAAAGACCATATCGAAAGATTGAGGAGACCTTGATTTATGCCAACCAGAAGAGAATTTATTGCCGTCACCGCAGCCGCGCTGGCCGTCCAGGCGAGTGGTCTGGCAGCTGTCAAGCCTGCTACAAAACCCCTCGATATCCTGTTCCTCGGCGGCACGGGATTCCTGGGTCCGCACCAGATCAATTACGCGGTAGCCCGTGGACACCGGGTAACCATGTTTAACCGCGGTTCCAATGCCGGTATGTACGGCGATGCGGTGGAAGAATTGATCGGCAACCGTGACAACAACATTGATGACGGCCTTGCGGTGCTCCAAGGCGACCGCACCTGGGACGTAGTGGTTGATAATTCCGGTTACGTACCACGGCATGTGCGCGACAGCGCCATGTTGTTAAAGGGCAGGTGCCGGCGTTACATCTACGTTTCAACAGTAGCTGTCTATGATTTCGAAGTGGCCAGCGTATTTCCGGAATCCGCGAAGCTGGCAACGCTGGACGACCTTTCCATTGAAGAAGTAACCGGAGAAACATACGGGCCTCTGAAAGCTGAATGCGACCGCATTGCCAGGGATATCCTGGGCGACACCTGCACCGTGGTGCGCCCAACCTACGTGGTGGGGCCGGGTGATCATACAGATCGTTTCACGTACTGGGTGGACCGTGTGCACCGCGGCGGCGAAGTGCTGGCGCCGGACGGACCGGACCTGGTGTCGCAATGGGTGGATGCGAGGGATCTTTGCCCGTGGATCGTGACGCTGGCTGAGAACGATACGGCAGGAGTCTTCAATGCAGCGGGGCCTGCGTCAACTACTACACGGGCAGGTCTTTTGTGGGGCTTGCTGGCTTTGACTGCTGAACCGGTGACCTTTTTCTGGCCCGATGCGGACCTTTTAGCTGAGCTGGATATCGATCTGCCCATGATGGGCAGGGGTGACCTGGCGCGATTTGAAAACTCGGCTTCAATAAATGCAGGCCTGCATTACCGTTCCCTTGCAGATACGGCTAACGGCACGCTGGAATGGTGGCAGTCATTGCCCCAGGAGCGCCGCGCCAATCCACGGCGTTGGCCCAGCGCCGGTAGAGAGCAAGCGGCGATCCTGAAACTCACGGTAGGCTAATTCATATAGCCCGGTTAATATAGCCCAGGGTTATACTTTGTCCTGTTCAAGGCAGGACTGTTGATATGCGTCTGCGTCATATTGAGGTTTTTCATGCGGTGTATTCCACTGGTTCCGTTACCAGGGCTGCAGAAATGCTGAGCGTGTCGCAACCATCGGTGAGCAAAGTGCTGGCCCATGCCGAGCAACAACTGGGGTATGCGCTGTTTGATCGCGTCCGGGGTAAGCTGGTTCCTACGCCGGAAGCCGACCAGCTTTTCACGCAGGTTGTCAACGTCAATGACAGCGTGGATCGCTTACGGCATCTTGCCGAAAATCTGCGTGCTGCCGAGCAGGGCAGTATCCGGATTGCGGCCACGCCGGCATTTGGTATCGACCTGTTGCCCCGTGTCATCGCCTCCTACCGGGAGTTACATCCTGCAACGGTCTTCCTGGTGGAAACCCTGCATCACGACGAGATTGCCGTGGCCCTGCAGGAGTCCCGGATTGACGTGGGCCTGGCTTTTAACCCCGAATTCATTTCAGGTATTGCACGCGTGCCTCTGGCCAAAGCCTCCTTCGTGGTCGTGGCGCCTCCGGACATGAATTTTGAAGGCCGAAAATCCGTTTCCATTACTGATCTCGATGGCCTGGACTTCATCAGCCTGGATAAACGTGGCCCGTTGGGCCGGCTGTTGTCCAATCACATCGAATCGAGTGGCGCCCATTTGAATTATGTGGCGTACGCGGAGACTTACCAGGTAGCCAAGGCGCTGGTTGCCTACGGCGTTGGCGTGACGATTATTGATGATGTGACGGCCAAATCCAGCGGTCATGATTCGATCCGTGTATGGCCGCTGGAACCCGACGTCCGTTTCAAAATTGCCGCCCTTCACCTCGATAAAGCCCCTTTCTCGGTGATTTGCCGCAGGTTTGTTGACCACCTTGAAGGTTGTCTGAATGATTTTCTTCAGTAGCAAGCCATAACCAAGGGTTATGATCATCTAAACATTCCTCATTAGTTCGTGGCCCCGGGCTGGGCTAACATCTTGCGTGTTAGCGCATTTTTTTAACAGCGAGTAGCCCATCGGTGTGAATGCAAGGCAACAAAACATTCTGCAGGCTTCCCTTTCTGCCGGTCACTTCAGTGATGACCAGACGACAGTTGCTTTTGTTGATACAGATAGTCTCGCGGAGACTGTTGCCAGCCTGAAGCAGGCTTTCCCCGATCATTTCACCCATACATTCGCCGCCAAGGCAAACACCATGAGCAGCGCCCTGGCACTGGTAAAAGACCTGGGTATGGGCTGTGAAGTCGCCAGCAGGGGAGAACTGGAGCAGGCCCTGCGAGCGGGGTTTGAAGTGGCCAGCATCGTATATGATGAGCCTGCCAAAACCCGGACGGTACTGGAAAAGGTACTGGCTCTAAGTGTCGGGTTGAACATCGATAATTTCCAGGAACTTCAACGGGTCTGCGATATTCTGCGCAGCGCAGGCAGTCGTTCACGCGTCGGTTTTCGGATCAATCCGCAGGTGGGCGCCGGCAGCATCAACGCGATGAGTACTGCGACCCAAACTTCAAAATTCGGTTTTGCACTGGAAGACGCTGGCAATCGTGCAGCCATTATCGATGCTTATCGCAACCATTCGTGGCTGACATCCATTCATACACATGTGGGCTCGCAGGGGTGCAGCATGGATCTGATGAGCGCAGGGATTGGCAAGGTAGTAGATCTTGCCGAAGAAATAAACGCGGCGGTCGGTCAGCAACAAATTGAAGTTGTAGATATTGGTGGCGGTCTGGCCGTAAATTTCGACAGCGATGAAGTCAAACCCGCTTTTTCTGACTATGCGGCTGCACTGAGTAAAGCTGTGCCGGAGCTTTTTTCCGGCAAGTACCGGGTCAAGACGGAATTCGGCCGTTCGATAATTGCCAAGAGTGGTTTTATCGCGACCCGCATTGAATACACCAAGAATTCGGGCGGGCGGCAAATTGCGATTTCGCATGCCGGCGGACAAATCGCTACGCGGACTGTTTTTATGCCGGATTACTGGAAGATTCGTCTATCTGTTGCCGACGCGACAGGCAAGGTGAAAAGCGGCGATGAAATTTCGCAGGATATCGCGGGACCCTTGTGTTTCGCAGGCGACATGATTGGAACCGATCGTTTCATGCCACTGATTGAACCGGGAGACTACGTGGTGCTTCACGACACCGGGGCCTACTACTTTTCTAATCCCTTTTATTACAATGCGCTGGCTGCTCCTGCTGTATACGGGGCGCAAACAGCGGGTAATGAACAGGTTGAATTTACCGTCTGGAGACGGCAACAGACAGTGGATGATATGCTGGCCGTAATCGGCTGACATCTACAAAAGCCGTACATGTGGGAAATCGTTTTTTAGGAGCAGTCGATATGAGAATGAGATCATTTTTTGCGCTGAATTATCTATTAATTTTAGCGTTTTTGATGACACAGTCAGTGTTCGCCCAGACCAACACGGATCAGGCGGATGACGGTAATGAGCAGGAATCCGGTGATATCGAAGAGGTGATCGTTACTGGTTCACAGATCAAGGGTGCAGCAATCAGCGATGCCCTGTCGGTTTCGGTGATCACTGCAGCGGACATTGAAGCACTCGGCCTGGAATCTGGCGACGAACTTCTGGACGCCATGCCGGAGCAGGGCCAGAACTTTTTCAACGAAGCTGAAAATATCAGTGGCGGCGTGAACTCCGCCCGCGGCGATATCGGCGCATTCAACCTGAGGAATATCGGCACCGGCAACACCCTGGTCCTGATGAACGGCAGGCGAGTCGTAAATGCGGCGACCTTCCAGACCGAGCAGGTGGGCGGCGACTTCATACCGGTGAACACGGCCAATTCCGCGGCCATCCCGGTCTTCGGTGTCAAACGCGTGGAAGTGCTACGGGATGGCGCTTCCGCTATTTACGGTGCAGACGCCGTTGCAGGCGTTGTCAACACCGTGATGAAAAACGACTACGACGGTTTCAGCATCCGTGGCCGCTGGACCACGTTTGACGACCTTCCCCGCGATGACATCAGTGCGACCATTGAATGGGGCAATCTCTTCAACGGCGATCGCACGGCGGTTGGCGTCTTTGCAAATTATTTTCACCGTGATCGCGTCAATTCACAGGATGATTCAAGATGGGCCGACTCAGATTTTCGGCGCCTGCTTCCGGGTGGCTCTCCCTGGGCGGACTCCACCGCTTTTCGTAACGACAGTGCGAACTCACTGTGGGGACAGTATGATCTTCGCAAGAGCATGTCAGGCGACCCGTACGGGCTGGTCGAGCGCGGTATCGTTGATTCATCCGGTGAGTTCGAAACCTATCCTGTCAGTGATCCCCGGTGCGCAGGCGGCTACTTAATCGCCGACAATGTCTGCGGCCACTCCGACGGACAGGGCACCTACCGTTATAATCTGAACGATAATCGCGACCTGACTTCCGATCTGGACCGGTACAGCGCTTACGCGTATTTCAATCACGAATTCGACAGTGGCCTGGAGTTTTATTCGGAGCTTTCCTACTACAAGTCCAAGACCAACACATTCCGTCATCCTTCCGCTTCATTCTCCGCTGTGAAGCTACGGGTTTCAGCCGACAACTACTACAACCCGCTCGGCCCCTGCGGGTCACCCAACCGGCTGTCTGATGAGGTGATCGGTCCGGACGTTCCCTGCGAAGGCCTGGAAATGGAAATCGATAACTACCGCCTGGCTGAAGTTCCGAGAAGGGTAAAAAACGATGGCAAGGCGTGGCGTATCCTGGGAGGATTGCGGGGCACTATTGGCATGGATTGGGACTGGGATTCAGCGATCCTCTACAACAAGGCGAAACGTGATGAAGTGACGTACGACCGTTTCTCCAACACGCTGTTGCAGGAAGCCCTGAGCGACCCGACATCCGCCGCCTACAATCCTTTCGGGGGTGGCGTAAATACCAATTATGAGCGTGCCCTGGTCGACGTGTACCGCAACAGTGAATCCGAACTGAAACTGATTGATTTCAAGATCTCCAACATTGGCCTGTTCGATATCTGGGGCGGTCCGGTCGCTTTCCTGGCAGGCGCTGAATACCGCAAAGAATCCTTTAAAGATGACCGCGATCCCCGGCTTGACGGCACCATCAATTTCGTTGACTGGCAGGGCGATACCTTCCCGTTCGTTTCCGATGTGGTCAATTCCAGCCCGACGCTGGATAGCAGCGGCAGCCGCCACGTCACTTCGCTGTACACTGAATTTGCACTGCCATTGCACTCCACACTGGATGTGCAGCTGGCCGTCCGTTATGAAGATTTCTCGGACGTTGGCAGCACCTGGGTGCCCAAGATCGCATTCGGCTGGCGCCCGACCGACTGGTTCATGCTGCGCGGTTCCTGGTCAGAGGCTTTCCGGGCGCCCAACCTGGTGACCGTTAATGAAGTAGTTGTCGCGCGTTCAAATACCAACAAGGATTTTGTTTGCCAATACGTTACCGATATAACGGGCGATCCGGATGATGCGCTGGACAGCAACTGTGAATATACCTGGCAGCGCCGTGCAACCGGCAGCAAGGACCTGAAACCCGAGAAATCGGATAATACATCCCTTGGTATCGTGTTGAACCCGCTCGACAACCTGACGGTGACTGTCGATTTCTGGAAAATCAAGAAAAAAGACACCATTGGACTGTTTGGCCAGGACAACCTCTCATTGCTTGATTTGCTGCTGCGTGTAGAAAATGGGGTGGCGAATTGTGAATCTTTCGAAGGTCTCGACGTGCTTCAGCGCGGGGAAGTGGATGAAGACGCCATCCCCGCATATCTCGACGCTGGGCTGTGTCCGGCCGGTGAAGCCGAGTTTGGCGCCGACAAGTACCAAAACCTGGATACCCGCACCGTAAAGGGCTGGGACTTTGGCGTATATTATGACATCGCAAGTGACATGGGAGACTGGACTTTTACCTGGGTGGGCTCTGTCTACACCAAGTACGATCAAACTCCGGGTGAGGCTACCAGCGTGATCCAGGACGCCCAGGACGCCGGCGTGATTCCAGCCAACTACCCAATCGAAGGGCTGGGCGACCTGCTACGCAGAGACGGCAACCAGAAAAGGAAGATGAACGCACGGGTCCGCTGGGCGAAAAACAACTGGGGCGCGTCACTTGCGTGGTTCTACCTGAGTGGTTTCTACCAGTCTTCTCTGACACTGAATGATGGCACCACCTACCGCATTCCGGCTCACAAGTATATAAACACCAGCATTGATTACGCTTTCGACTGGGGCCAATCCGAAACGCGCATCCGTCTCGGGATCAACAACCTGACCGATGAACGTGCGCCGCTGGCCGATAGGTACTTTGGCTATTTCTCAGACGCGCACCGTGACTACGGCCGGTCTTACTACCTTGATGTACGGGTTGCTTTCTAGGCAATCATCTGAATAACCGGGGAGCCTGGGCTCCCCGGTTCAATCAAACATTTTCCATTGGAACAACGATTACGCGAAGCGAGGGCCCGCTACCAGGAGGTAGGGATATACCTTGGGCCTGCGCTAACCGTCCTGATGCTGATCATTGGCCCGCAGGGCGGACTGAATGAAGCCGCATGGCGGACCGCCGCGCTGGGTTTGTGGATGGCAGTCTGGTGGGCGACCGAAGCGCGGCCGGTAGGCGTCACTGCCTTTATTCCCCTGATCTTCTTCGCGCCGCTCGGAATTACCACCCTGCACAAGGCAGCGGCCCCCTACGCCAACCCCATCCTGTATCTCTACCTGGGCGGATTCCTGATCGCCCTGGCCATGCAGCGGTGGGATCTGCACAAGCGAATCGCGCTGACACTTTTGACGATTTCAGGCACCAACGGCCGCTCGCTGGTTGGCGGTTTCATGGTGACGGCTGCACTCCTTTCCATGTGGATGACCAATACTTCAACCACCATGATGCTGTTGCCGATCGTGATATCGGTTATTGCCGTGATTGCCGACACTGTCACGGAGATCGATGAGCAGGAACGCAAGAATTTCGAAATTTGCCTGTTACTGGGAACAGCATTCGGCGCCACAATTGGCGGCGTTGCCACCCTGGTCGGCACGCCGCCCAATGCCTTTCTTGCAGCATTCCTGACGGACAACTACGGCATCGAGATCAGTTTTGCACGTTGGATGCTGGTGGGACTGCCCGTTACCATTATTATGCTGCCGCTTTGCTGGCTGGCACTGACCCGTCTGATCTATCCGATTTCCTTTGAAACCTCGACCGAAACACACGACCTGCTCAAGAACATGAAACGGTCCCTTGGACCCGCCAATAGCGCGGAATGGCGGATCGGAATCGTATTCAGTTGCGTCGTGATCGGCTGGATGACACGGCCATGGCTGACAAAGTACTTGCCCATTGAAGGCATGAGCGATCCCGGTATCGTGATGATTGCGGCTTTTGCTTTGTTCCTGATTCCAAGCGGCGGAAAAAACACGTTGCGATTGCTGAACTGGAAACAAACCAAAGAGCTGCCATGGGAAATACTGATCCTGTTCGGCGGCGGCCTCAGCCTGGCTGCTTCGGTGTCTGAAACGGGCCTGGCGCATTGGCTGGGGGCTTCGCTGGTTCCTCTCGGGACTTTTGGTATTGCTGCCATCGTGGTAGCTGCGGTTATTCTGGTGATTTTTCTCACCGAACTCACCAGCAACCTGGCGACGACTGCGACCCTGCTGCCGGTGCTGGCGGCACTGGCGCTGGAACTGGGGGTCAGCCCGATCACTCTGACCGTACCTGTGGCGCTGGCAGCCAGTTGCGCCTTCATGCTGCCGGTAGCCACACCGCCCAATGCCATCGTATTCGGCTCCGGGCGCCTGACCATTCCACAGATGGTGAAGGCCGGCGTTGTAATGAACCTGATCGGCATCTTCCTGCTGTCTTTGGTGGCGCTGTTCCTGGCTCCCGTTGTCCTTGGTTAGGGAAACACCGATGTTTCTGAAAATTTCAGTTTTTGTTTTGTTGGTTCTGTCGTCAACAATTTCATTCACCTCCCAATCCCTGGACACCATTCTTGAAGGCGGCACAGTTTACAGCGGCGATGGTGGTGCCGGGGTTGTCATGGACGTAGGAATTTCCGGGGACCGGATTGTTGCAGTGGGAGACCTGTCAGGGTACGAGGCAACCCGGCGTATTGAAGTTTCGGGCCTTGCGGTCACGCCGGGCTTTATCGATATCCACAGCCACGCGGTGCGCGATACCGTTGAGAAAAGCGGCATTTTTCTGTGGCCGGATGCGGAAAACTATATCCGCCAGGGTGTGACAACAGCGATTGGCGGACCCGACGGCAGTTCCTGGTACCCGTTGAGCGGGTTGTTTTCGATGCTGGAGGAATCACCCTCAGCAGTCAATTTCGGTACATTCGTCGGGCATAACACTGTGCGTGAGCTTGCCATGGGCCGTGCTGACCGGGCGCCAACAGCGGAGGAGCTCGCGGCCATGCGGGGCATGGTAGATAGTGCAATGACAGAGGGGGCTTACGGGCTGTCGTCCGGCCTGAAATACATTCCCGGCGCCTACTCCCAAACAGACGAAGTCATAGAACTGGCTAAAGTCGCAGGTGCGCACGGCGGTATCTACATAACCCATATGCGTGAAGAGGGTGCAGGCCTGGTCGAGAGCGTCAGTGAAACGATCAGGATTGGTGAAGAAGGTGGATTGCCAGCCCAGATCACTCACCACAAAGCCATGGGCAAGCGCGCCTGGGGGAAAAGCACGGTAACCCTGGCAATGGTCGATGCCGCCAATGCGCGTGGCCTGGACATCAGCAGTGACCAGTACCCCTATGCAGCCTCGAGCACGGGCATTGACGTACTGTTTCCGGCCTGGAGCCTGGCGGGAGACAAGGAAACCAGGCTGGCCAGGTTGCAGGATCCGGATACCAGGACCACGATCAAGACCGGCATCATCGATAACATCGTTAACGACAGGGGTGGCAATGATCCTTCGCGCGTCGCCATCGCCAACTGCAGTTGGGACACCAGCCTGAATGGTATGGACCTGGCAGAGGTTTTGCAGGCGCGGGGCCGTGAAGTAACCATCGACAACGCTGCCGAACTGGCCATGGAACTGGAAGAGAATGGCGGCTGCAGCGCCGTTTATCATGCGATGTCGGAGCAGGATGTGGTTCGCATCATGCAACATGAAAAAACCATGATCGCATCCGATGGCGGCATCCACATGCCGGCGCAAGACATGCCGCATCCGAGAAACTATGGCAGTTTTTCACGTGTACTCGGTTTGTACGTACGCGAACAGGGTGTGCTTGGTTTTTCAGCAGCCATCTACAAAATGAGCGTGATGCCGGCAAACCGGATCGGCCTGTCTGATCGCGGTCGGATTAAAGCGGGTGCTTATGCCGATATCGCCGTGCTGGACCCTGAAACCGTGATTGACCGCGCAACTTTCAAGAACCCGCACCAGCTTTCGGTCGGGGCACATCACGTTTTCGTCAATGGCGTTCCGGTTTTGCTGGGCGGTCAAATGACCGGTGCCCGGCCTGGGCGGGTACTGCAGCACCCGGCAAAGACCCCTTAGCTCTTCAGCATGGTGCGCATCATTTCTTCAGCGAAAATGACCGCTGATGTCTCCAGTTGTTCCCTGCTGGTTTCGTCGCCACTTTCATAGGTGATGGCCGGAATGCCACGGCTTTTGTAAAAGTAGTTCTTGGCATTGGGCTGGTCAGAAACCGGATTGGCCTGGTGCTTGAACGGAAAGTCAGGCAAGCGCTGCGCCGAGGCTCCCAGCCAGATGGATGCAAAGTCCGGCGGGTCGGTTGATACAGGCTGCGTGTAGAACAAGTCTTCGAAAGTCGAATGGAAGTCGATCATCAACTGGAGTTTCCTGCCGGTAGATTCCTGTTGCTGGACCCACTTGATGACCGAACTTGATTCGGGCTGCGTGAACGGACCCCAGTCACGGTTGACGTCCACACCGTCAACATTGTGGCGCCAGTGTCCCGCCGCCACGCCATCCGGGTTCATTAGCGGAACGATGCCGAGCTTGAAGCGTTGCCGGAACTGGCGCGCCAGTTCCGTGTCCGCAAGGACAGTCTCGATGAAGGCCTGCATCGCGATGGCGCCCGTTGCTTCCGGCGGGTGCTGGCGGCCGATCAGCAAGATAAATTCCGGCCGGTCCGCCGTTTCAGCGAGAATGATGGGTCGACCCTGGACACTCTGTCCGACCAGGCGGGTATCGACACCGGGCTGGGTTTCAAGCCAGTTGATCCATTGGCTGTAAAATTCCCTGGCCAGGATTTCCTGTCCGGCGACCCATACCCTGGCCTGTTCCAGTTGCAGTGACAATTCCAGGCTGTTATCCGCTGATTTGATGACCTGGTCTTCCCTGAGTGGCGTCCAGTTAGCGCCATCGTGACTTATTTTCGGCCAGTAACGGGCGTAACCATCATGGAACTGCATCCGGATGGTGACCTCGTCACCCGGCTGGCCACTCACGCGATATGCATACCAGGGAGATTTATTGATCGGCGGCTGGTCTTCAGGGAACAGGGTCAGTTCAAAATCACCCTCAGCAGAAACGGTGCAACTACCGAGTTGGCCGCCATCGAAATGGGCATCGAGCAGGACTGTGCCGGAACTGCAGGACTCATCGCGCTGCAGCCGTTGAGGCGTAGTGCAACCCGCGAACATAAAAGTCAGAATCACTGCACAGGCAAACAGTCGTTTCATTCTCAGTCCAGTGGTGTTGTATGGTCATTGGGGCCAGGCGGCCACGGCTGACAATGGTCGACTAATTCGCGGGTTCTCAACGTATCAGATTGCAGGATTTTGAAGAATCTCTCCAGGAAACGCTGACTGGACCTGATGCTGTTCTTGTCCAGGCCAGGTATTTCACCAGCTTTGGACAGAATCGCATCCTGCGAGGAAAGGAATGGCCCAAGCAGCGCTTGCCAGTCGGCATCCGGATGGCAGAAACCCAGGTAGTAGCGTTTAGTCACTTCGTCGATCGGCAGGGTTGGCGCGGGTCCTGCGTAGTGGGCATTGACCAGGCCACTCATGTCAAAGTCATAAGGCAGGGGTCGCTGATTTCCCTTTGGGTCCTGCAGCAGGACGACGTTGCGCTCCCTGACAATCGACCAGTCTGTATTGCCTATCATGAACTGGAACAGGGCGACCCTGTTGGCTGCGTCCAGGTCAGTTTTCCCGGCATCGAAACTGTGGCGTTCGAGTACCTCATCGCCATTTCGCGCAGCGACAGACTCGAAGTGTTCCGTAAAGAAAGCATAATTGCTGATCTTGTGGCCCGGCTTGTGTGGGTTCGGATAGGTCATCCGGACCAGGCGGGCCTTTATGCTGAGGTCAGTGATTTCGTTGTACAGCAGGTGCGCCAGGTACTCTTTGAGTAAGTATTGCTCCCATTTTAATGGGGTAACCCGGGTTTTTACTGCTTCCAGCGAAAAACCCTGTCCACAATGCGTGGTCAATGGCAGCATTGTCTGGCCGGCAAAAGGAGTGTCCGTGGTTTTGTCCTTGTTGAAACGGATAAACAGTAAAGGTGCAGAGCAATTCTTGGTCAGCGAGCGCCAGCCTCCGCGGATTTTAATCTCGATCGGAATAGACAGCGGCTGTCCATGCTCATCTATGTACTCCAGCACGGTCGGCGTATAGTCGCAATCCGAAGTTTCCCGGGGCCGGCACAAGGTCTTGAAATCCACCGGTATGGTCAGGTCCAGCACCTCGTGACTGGAAAACAGGGGAGTGTCAGCAAACGCATTACCTCCAGCAAAGATGGCTAATGCGAAAATGCCTGCCAGTAGCCTCGAAGTCATCCCTTGGCTTCAATTCGACGGCGGTGCAACAAAGGTTCGGTATAGCCGCTGGGCTGTTCTCGTCCCAGGAAAACCAGGTCGCAGGCTGCCTGGAAAGCAACACTGTTATCGTAGTCTGGCGCCATGTTGCGATACAGCGGATCACCGGAGTTTTGCTCGTCGACAACCTTCGCCATGCGTTTCATTGTTTCCATGACCTGCTCCGATGAGCATATTCCATGATACAGCCAGTTACAGATATGCTGGCTTGAAATTCGCAGTGTGGCACGGTCCTCCATCAGCCCGACATTATTGATATCCGGAACTTTTGAACAGCCGACACCCTGGTCTATCCAACGCACCACGTAACCCAGGATTCCCTGTGCATTATTATCCAGATCTGCCTGTATCGTATTCGCAGACAGCTCGCGGTCGCCAAGCAGGGGTGGCGTCAGGATGTCATCGAGATTCGCCCGGGGTCGCGACATGAGTTCCTTTTGGCGCTCGCCCACGTTGTACCTGAGATAGTGCGTCGCATGCAGCGTGGCCGCCGTGGGCGAAGGCACCCAGGCGCAATTGGCGCCGGCTTCCAGGTGCGCCATCTTGGTTTCCATCATGGCTTTCATTTCATCGGGCATGGCCCACATCCCTTTACCAATTTGCGCCTTGCCGCGGAATCCACAGGCCAACCCGGTGTCCACGTTCCAGTCTTCATAAGCCAGAATCCAGGGCTGTTGTTTGATCGCATCCTTTGGTAATACCGGGCCGGCTTCCATCGAAGTATGAATTTCATCACCGGTGCGGTCAAGGAAGCCGGTATTGATGAACACGATTCGCCCGCTGACGGCACGGACACATTCCTTCAGGTTCACCGTGGTGCGGCGCTCCTCATCCATCACGCCCACCTTGATGGTATGGCGATCGAGCCCGAGGTAGTCTTCGATCTGGTCGAACAGCGTGTTGGTAAAGGCAACCTCTTCCGGACCGTGCATCTTGGGTTTGACGATATAAACACTGCCTGTGCGGCTGTTGGGCATCATCGTGTTGCCCTTGATGTTATTGATGGCGCACAACACCGTTACCATGCCGTCGAGGAACCCTTCCGGTATTTCATTTCCCTCACTGTCGAGGACAGCACTGGTGGTCATCAGGTGCCCGACATTGCGCACCAGCATCAGGCTGCGGCCATGAAGTTTCAGTTCTCTGCCGTCGGGTGCTGTGTAAAACCTGTCCGGGTTGAGGCGGCGCGTGATCATTTTGCCGCCTTTTTCAAACGCATCTGAAAGGTCGCCTCGCATCAGGCCCAGCCAGTTTCGATACACGTTGACCTTGTCCTGGGCATCCACGGCAGCCACGGAATCTTCGCAATCCTGGATGGTGGTCAGGGCCGCTTCGAGGAAGACATCCTTCATGCCCGAAGTGGACATTTTGCCCACCGGGTGGCCCGGGTCGAGTTGCAGCTCAATGTGCACACCATTGTTTTCCAACAGGATGACCTCGGTGCCGCCATGCCGGGCGAATCCTGCAAATTGTCCGGGATTGGAAAGGGCAGTGGTGCTGCCATCCGCCAGGCCCATTTCAAGGCGAGCTGGCTGAACTGAAGCATCTACCGTGTACCGGGCGACATCGATATGTTTGCCCTGGTCCAGTGGCGCAACCTGGTCTAGAAATGCAGCAGCAACTTCGATGACCTTCCGGCCGCGTGCCGGGTTGAAGCGTTTGCCTTTTTCACAGCCGTTTTCTTCTGCAATAACGTCCGTGCCATAAAGGGCATCGTACAGGCTGCCCCAGCGCGCGTTGGCAGCATTCAATGCATATCGCGGGTTGCTGACCGGCACCACCAGCTGAGGTCCGGCAATCTCTGCGATCTCTTTATCGACTCCAACGGTTGAAATTTCGAATTCGTCGCCTTCCGGCACGAGGTAACCGATTTCCTGCAGAAAAGCTTTGTATGCAGGTGCTTTAATCGCGCCCGGGTTTTCTTTGTGCCAGGCGTTGATTTGAGATTGGATCAGTGCACGTTTCTTCAGCAGCACCCGGTTTTGAGGCCCCAGGTCCTGCACCAGGCTGGCCAGGCCATCCCAGAAGCTTTTCGGTTTCACCCCGGTGCCCGGGATGATATCCGTCTCTACCAAATCATAGAGTTCCCGTGCAATGGACAAGCCGCTGCAATCAATTCTAGAGCTCATTTTGTTTCCCGTTAGTTCTGCTGGCTTGCGTAATAATTTAACAGAGCGCCGATATCCTGTTCACTGAATTCGCCAAGTCTTCTCTCCATCAGCGGCGGGACCATGTGTTCGCCACTTGGAACAAATTTCAGCGCGGACTTCAGGTAGGGTGCCCATTGTCCGGCCAGTTTCGGCCCAACGCTGATGACGGTTCCACCTTGTTCGTGGCAGGACTCGCAGTGTTGCTGGTGCAGTGCTTCCCCGGCTTCAACCTGGCTTGCGTCGAACGGCTGAGGGGCAGCTACCCAGGGTTGGCTGCTGTAGTGGTCACCGAGCATCTGGATGTCTTCCTGGGACAATCCACCGGCAATCTTGCACATATCAGTTTTCGGCCGGGATGTGTCACCACTTCGATACAGACTCTTGACACAAGGCCGGCCCCAGACCTGGAATGAAGCGAGGCTGCCGCGGATGTATTTTTCGGATTGGCCACCTATGGTCGGCACATCGGAGTATGGTGAGGCGCCTGCCGGACCGTGACAGCTTTCACAAATTGCGGTCAATTCCTCGAATTCTTCGGCAAAAGCACTTTCCGGCAGTAAAATCACCAGGAAAAGCACGCTGATCCATAGTTTAATCATGGCGGGTCCTCCGCGAGCGGCTGTCGCACTGAATATAAGCATCTGACGTGGATGGCACACTGACCCACATCACTCTCAGGGGAACCAGGCTTTGGTATTTTTTAGTTCATCCCCGGGCCATTATCAGGGTAAATGGCCCGGGGATGGAAGAAAAGCTGGAGTAATCGACTAACCGCCGACGTCCAGTGTCCAGAAATGGTGGTAAGTGTAGTTGTTTTGGGTGTTGTGGCCGACACCGACGCCTGCATGGCTAAAGTCGGGGCTCATAATCAGCTCACAATGGCCATCCTTGCTGGTCAACCACAAATTCACGATATACGAATCGGAACGGGTGGATGATGAGGCTGCAATGTTCTCGCCAACCCTGTTTCCAGACCAATGGGGGAAAACCCTGTTGCCCATACTGGTGCCATCGGCAGAGGTATGTGAGAAATAGCCCTGACTGGCCATATCCATGGAATGCTGCATCGCGATGTTCGCCAGCCCACTGTCCCATTGCCATGGCGATTGTGGCGGGTATTCCTGGCCATTGCACACTTGGGTCTGTCCCCTGGCATTGTTGATGGCGTTCAGCATAGAGCTTGAAACTTCTCCGGTTGTATTTTCGTCGGGTGGTTCGGAGGTTTGCACGATAATTACGACTTCGTCCCAGTCAGAGGCTCCTTCGTTATCAGTGACTGTCAGACGTAAATGGATTTCCCCTTCCGTTTCCGGTGCCGTGAACTGCACTTGCTGGCTTTGCGCATTAATAAGATTCACATTTGGGCCGGATACCTGCTCCCACTCCCACAATGAGATCGTGCCGTCCGGGTCACTTCCACTACCAGTAATGGTTACCGTTTGACCCGCGCCAACCGTTTTGTTGGAACCGGCATTCGCTGATGGCGCCTGGTTGGGGGGCGCGACGGGTGCTTCAAAAGTGATCGTGACATTGTCAGAACCGGTTGCTCCGTCATCGTCTGTCACTGTCAGGCGAAGTTCAACAAAGCCCTCGTTCTGGGGAGCTCTGAACATTACTCTGGAGGTATTGGCATTGCTCAGCTCGACCTGCGCCCCGGATACAACTTCCCAGAGCCATTCTTCGATTGTGCCGTCATTATCAACTGCAATTCCTGAAATCCTCACGGTGTCATCGGTTTCGACCGTGGTGTCCGGACCGGCATCAGCACCTGGAGCTTCATTTTCCGGCTCCGGCTCTGGTTCGGGTTCTGGCTCGGGTTCGGGAGATGTGTCGACTACTTCTATGACAACGTCATCCTCGTCGCTGGCCCCGCCGTCATCAACCGCGGTAAGGCGAAGCCTGATGGAACCGGTCGTTTCGGGTGCGATGAACTGAACTACCCTTTGGTCTGCACCAGTCAACTCAACATCAGTCCCGTTGACCTGCTTCCAGGAATAACTCACCACGCTCCCGTCAGGATCACTGGCGTTGCCTTCAATGACGACCGTCGCTTTCGGTTCGACTTTGAAACTATCGCCGGCATTTGCCTGTGGTGCCTGGTTTTCTTTCTCCGGTTCCTCGCGAATGATTTTTTCGATCTGGAATTGTTGCGTGGCAGTGGTCCAGCAAAGTTCAATATCCACTACTTCGCCATCCACTACGGCCCCTGAAATGAGAATCTTACCTTGCTCGGGCGATGAAACAGAGGCAGCAGAAAGATCCACGTCTTCCGGGTCTGTAATGAATTCGGATTTGAAAGCAGTGGTTGTGAAAACAACATCTTTGGTCAGCTGATTACTGTCAATATCGGTAACAATAACCGTAATCTCATGTTCGCCTTCAGACAGGATTGAGTAGTTCCATTTCATCGACCAGCCGGACAGGTCTGAATCGGGAAAATCGGGAAATGCATTCGCGACGTCCATACGTGTTCCGCCGTAAGGCACCAGACCGAGACTGACCCCGTCAATGAGAGCTTCAACAGAGACGATCTCCTGGTCACTAACCGCCCAGCCCGAGATTTGCCCGATACCGGAATTGACCGAGTTTTCAGCAGGTTCTCCGATTTGGAATTTGATTTCGGCCAGCGCGGGTGAAGCACTGACGGACAGCACGAAAAGTGCCAGAAGCAGCTTTAACCTGATCATTTCCCATCCTCCTTGATGGTATACGTGCCTGCCCGTAGCACAAAAATCTCAATGCATTTATACCATTTTGCGTTGCAGGAATATTCCCGGAAATGACGAACGGGGTAGTCAATGCGACAGGCGGTACCGATAATGATGGTTTCAATGTATGGAATCGCACATGAAGCTATCGGTTTTTGGCGAAAAGTTCACGAATGACTCAGGTATTGTCGAGCTTATGGACGATCTCGGGTCCTCGCTTTTCAACAACCCGGATATGATCATGATGGGTGGCGGTAATCCGGGCCGGCTGCCGGAGGCCGAAGACATTTTCAGGCATAGCCTGGAAAAGGTCCTGGGCGATCCCCGCACGCGTCATGAGTTGTTCGGGCTTTATCAACCTCCGAAGGGTAATCTCGCCTTCCGAAAAGAAGTTGCGAATTACCTGCGGCACCAGTTCGGCTGGCAACTCAGCGCGGATAATGTCGCCGTTGCCAATGGCAGCCAGTCGGCCTTTTTCGTTTTGTTCAACATGTTTGCAGGAGAAATGCCGGATGGCGCCCGGCGAACCATTCACCTGCCGTTGACACCAGAGTACCTGGGTTACGCTGACAGCGGCCTCTGCGAGGACTTTTTCTCGGCCACGCGGCCTGAAATCGAACTGCTCGACGACAAACTTTTTAAATACCGGGTTGATTTTTCTCAGCTCGACCCGGGCCCGCAGGCGGGTGCTTTGTGTGTGTCTCGACCCACAAACCCGACGGGAAACGTCCTCACCGATGCTGAAATCAGGCACCTGGATGAGTTGGCGCGACAGCAGGGCATACCGCTGATTGTCGATGGGGCGTACGGCCTTCCTTTTCCAAACATCCTGTTCACCAGCGCAAGCCCGCACTGGAACGAAAACACCATTCTCGTGCTGAGCCTGTCGAAGCTCGGTTTACCCGGCGTTCGCACGGGAATCATCATTGCCCGGGAAGACATCATTGAAGCCTATGCGAACGCCAACGGCATTGTGAACCTCGCCTGTGGAAACATCGGGCCAGCCATTGCGACCGAACTGTTCAGGAGCGGTGAAATTCAGAACCTTACGCGGAAATATATAACTCCGTTTTATCGGCAAAGGGCGCACAAAACAGTCGATGCCTTCCGGGAGGCTCTTGGCGACCTGCCGTATCGTATTCACAAGCCTGAAGGCGCGTTTTTTCTGTGGTTGTGGTTCGATGGGCTGCCGATTACCAGCCAGGAATTATACGAACGCCTCAAAAAACGGGGGGTGCTGGTGGTTCCAGGTCACCATTGTTTCTTTGGCATGAAAGGGGAATGGCCTCACCGTCACGAGTGCATCCGGGTCTCCTACGTGCAGGATGAGGCACAAGTGCTGCAGGGCGTCAGAATGATCGCTGAGGAGGTCAGAAGGGTCTATTGATCCTGCAAGGACCTAGTGAAAATCATGTGAAAAAGTAACAGGCATAATGATCTGATCGATGCGGGTCAATTGGTCCTGACTGAGCTCAACTCCGCTGGCCTTGCAATTCTCTTCAATCTGGGACGCCCTGGTGGCTCCGGTAATACACGAAGTGAAGCCGTCTTTTTGCAATATCCAGGCAAGTGAAAGCTGACTGAGCGTACACTCCGCTTCATCCGCAACTGCATGAAGTTGCTGGACATGTTCCAGCATGTTCTGATCAGAAGCCAGATCTTTGATCCACTGGTTCTGGCGCTCATCGCCGGCACGGCTACCCCCCGGCAGGGGTTGGCCGGGTTTGTACTTGCCGGTCAGGATCCCCTGTTCAAGTGGTGAAAACACGACCTGGCCAATAGCGTGCTCCCGGCACACAGGCAGGACTTCAACTTCCAGATCGCGCATCAGCATATTGTAATGAGGCTGGCTGGATATGGGGGCATAGTGGCGGTCCCCACAGATCTTCATCGTTTTACGAATTTTATCAACGGGCCAGCAGGAGAATCCCCAGTACAGAATTTTCCCCTGGTGGATCAGGTCGTCCATCGCGTGGATGGTTTCCTCCAGCGGGGTTTCATCGTCGTAACGGTGGCACTGGTACAGGTCAATATAGTCTGTATTCAGCCGGCCAAGACTGGCCTCGCACTGTTCCATGATGTGTTTGCGCGACAAGCCCTGGTCATTAGGGCCATCGCCCATCGGAAAATAGACCTTGGTAGCCAGTACGTAGGATGACCGGGTGTATTCGCGCAGCAACTGGCCCCACATGGATTCACAAGCACCGTTCGCATAAACATTGGCGGTGTCAAAAAAGTTGATGCCGGAGCCGAAAGCAGTGTCGATGAGTTCACGTCCTGTTGTTTCATTGGCAATGTGGCCGAACGTGAGCCACCCCCCAAGACCGATTTCCGACAGTTTCACTCCTGATTTTCCGAGGCGACGATATTTCATGGCAGTTTTTCCCCTGCCCGGTCCTTCTGCGGAATAATTTTTCCATCACAGCAAAAGCGTTCCAGCCAGATTGCCGGTGGCCGCATAGCGATAAATTCATTGATTTGTTGAACCAGGCGGTCGTTGTACTCTCCTTGTGCACTCCCCATGCCTTCAAGCAAGCGTTGCATCTGGTAAGCCATGCGCGCTTCCTTGTCTTGCGGGGGCGAGTCGACTCCAACAAGAATTTCCATTGCGATGCATGCCTGCCGTAATGCATCCTCTGATGCACCACTGTCAGAACTTTTATCCCACCAGGTCGCAAGGGCTTCCTTGTCAATTCCCGGGGGCATCATGGCTTCCTGTTCCCACAGGGCGGTCGCCTTTTCCTCGTCTTCGGTCTTCAGGGCACAAGCCTGCATCCTGTCCAGCAGTCGGGGCCAGCGTTCACGCTCTTTCTGAGCCCGCAGTTTTGCCTGCTCGACCCGTTCATTTTTCGCCGCATTCTCGACCTTGCGCCGCTCGTCGAGACGGCCAAAGACCGCATCACACGCAGCCCGAAAATTTTTCCAGAGTTTCCGGTCCACCTGTCTTGGCGTCATTCCAACCAGCTTCCAATCACGCTGAATGTCTTTCGCCTTGCTGATCGCTTCCTTCAGTTCTTCCAGCTCTACCAGAGCTTCTGCCTCGCTGACCAGTTCTTGCTTGCGGGCGATGTTGCGTTCGTACTCGTCTTTTACGTGTCCATAGATCTTGTCACAGATTACTTGCAACGCTTTGCGGCTTTTACGTTCTCCCTTGCCATCGACCGGTTTAATATTGTTAAAGGCCGCACGGGCGGTATCCAGTGTTTTTTGAACCATGCGCCAATCAGGCGCGGCCACGCCGACACCGCTGTCGGATGAACCGGGCCAATTCATGCGGTTGTCGTAATCGACTAACTGGTCTACCAGGGCCAGGCGCTGCTTGAGGTTCTCTTTTCGCACTACAGACTGCTGGGCAAAGGCCTGCTTGCAGGGCTTATAAGCTTCTTCGGCTGCGGCATGAAATTTTTTCCACAATGCCTGGTCGCGCCGTGGGGAAATGTGCCCGAGTGTTTTCCATTCGTCCTGCAGAGCCTTGATTTTCGCCGCCAGCGAATCGGCGCCTTCGTCGCTGCCGATCAAGGCGGCCATGCGCTCGCACAATTCAATTTTTTTCGGTTCAATCGCGAAACCCTGCCAGTCATGAATTTCATGCAGGCGGGCAGTCAGTGGGCGCAACTCCTGGTGAAAGCGGTCCTGGTGATCTGGTCCCAGGTGTTTCAGCAGGTTCCTGATCTTGTTGTGAACCCGGTCGGCATTGTTGAAGTGACTGTCGTCGAGTTCCTTGCGCAAGGTTTCGAACGCCGTGTCGAGTTGTTGTAGCTTGTTCTTTTCCTGTTTTTTGAATTCTTCCAGTTGATGTTGTATTTGCCCTTGCAGTTGGCGAAGATTCAAAATCGCACCGGGAGTGGCTGCGTCGTAGGCCTCAGGCCACGAAAGCTTTTCCAGTTGTTTATCGACTTTCCGAAGCAGGTTGTGGTGCGCCATGTAATCTGCTTTGTTCAGTTTAACGAGCGCCTCGTGCAGATGGTCCAGCGCCGGTTTCCTGTTCGCTACCCGCTTTGAGGCCTGGGCGACTGTGCGCCAGGAGGCCAGGAGTTTCTTGCACTCCTTCGTCTCTTCAGACGTGGGTTGAACATGATGTAAAGCAGCCAGCCAGCGGTCTTCGAGGGCATCCAGGCTTTTGCTGAATACTTGCACGTTTTTCGTTTTCGCCAGTTCCAGTCCGGCAATGTCGATCTGCCCGAGTTCTTCCAGGATGTCGAGAAATTCCTGTTTGGCTTCTTCGATATGGGTCTGGTGATCTTCTTCTGCTTTCACCACCTGGTTGATCTCGTCGATGCGCCTGGCGCAAATTTTGAGGTCATCTCCGATTTGCTGGCGCAATTCGGCAGTCGCATGCTCTTTTAACGGGGCCCAACGACCTTCCAGAACCTGGAAGCGGCCCTTGTACTCCGGTGAATCTACGCTGGTGCTCAATGTCCGGGCATCCTCTGACAACTGTCCGATTTGCTGGCACCGTTCGGTTTCGGCACGCTCTGCCGCATGAAGATTGTCCAGGCGCTCCTTGCAGTAACGGTAGACGGATTTGTCCTTGTGTTTCGTCTGCAGTGCAAGTTCCCGGAGCAGGTCGCTTGCCTCTATGCCCTGCACAGCGGCAATTCGGACTTTTGCCAGCGGGTGGTTCACTGCCAGGTCCATCCTTGTCCCGGGGCTGGTCACCCGGCTGATGGCATCGATGACCAGTCCCGGATCATCGGTCAAGCTGGCTATGCGGACCAGGGTTGAGTCGTCAGTGACCAATGCAAGCTGATTGGCATCAGGTAGTAAAAGCCCAAGCAGTTGCGCCCTGGCCTGGTCCTGCAATGGATTTGGCAGGGATTGGAGAAGTTCTTCAAGAATTTCTCCGTTCGAAATTCTCTCCAGGGCAAGTGAGCGCACGCCTTCATCAGGATCATCCCGGACCATGCTCAAAAGCACCGTTTCGTCCTCGATATCAGCAATGGCCGATTTTCTTATCTCGGGGTCTCGGTGTTGCCATGAAGGCTTGTTTATCGAATCGAATATAGTCATTCCCTGGTTTCCCAGCCTGCCAGCAGACTTGAATTCAATTCTACTATGAGCCTGGATGCCAGGGTTAGCCGTTTGTTTTCCATGTCTTCGATCAGGCGCATGAGGTCTGCGCAGGGTTGCGTTGTAAACAGCACTCAAGTTAAAGATACTGTGAGAGCAATCAAGGAGTGTTACGGGCATGACCGCAATTTATGAATACCCGCATGTGGTTACCGCAGAAGATATCGACGAACTGGGCCACGCAGGCAACTACCATTACGTGAAGTGGACACAAGCCGCGGCCATCGCCCATTCCGCGGCCAATGGCTGGCCCGCGCAGCGATATTTTGATCTGGGTGCAGGCTGGGTCGTTCGGGCCCACAAGATACTTTTCCTCAAGCCAGCGTTCGAGGGGGATGAACTGATCATCAAGACCTGGGTGGCCAGTGCACGATCGGCCAGTTCAGTCAGGATGTATGAAATAGGCAAACCCAACGGTGAGGTGCTGGCCAGGGCCGAGACTGAGTGGGCCTTTGTGAACTACGAAAAACAGAGGCCGACCCGGATACCGGAGGAATTGGCCGAGTGTTTCGAGATTGTGGAAGGTCCCTGAGCAACGCGATTCCAAATTTCGTCTATTCTTTATTGATAACGCGCTACAAGTATAAAACTGAGGAGAGTCAAGTATGAAAAGACGGGATTTTTGCCGATCTACCCTGGCTGCAAGTGTTGTGGCTGCCTATCCATTCATGGCCAACGCGGCTTTGGCACAAACCAGTGTCGCTGCGATTTCGCTCGATGGAAATGAAATTGAGATCGAGAAGGCCGCGATCCGGGCGTTCTCCGAACAGCTTGATGGGCCACTGCTGATGCCCAGCGATACGCAGTACGATTACGCTCGACGCGTGTGGAACGGCATGCACGACCGGCACCCGGCCCTGATTGCCCGCTGTGCCAACAGTGACGATGTCCGGCACGCAGTGACTTTTGCCGCCGACCGTGACTTGCTGCTTTCAGTGCGCGGGGGAGGGCACAGCTGGCCGGGCAAATCGGTCTGTGACGGCGGGCTGATGCTGGACCTGGCTACCATGAATACCGTCACGGCCGATGCGAAAAAACGGCGTGCCTACGCCCAGGGCGGCGCCTTGCTGAACGCGCTGGATACCGCATCGCTGGAGCAAGGCATGGTAACGACTGCAGGGGTGGTTTCACATACCGGTGTGGGAGGCTTCACACTGGGCGGCGGATTCGGGCGTCTCAACCGTAAATATGGGCTGACCATAGACAACCTCGTTTCCGCTGAACTGGTAACGGCCGATGGCGAAATCAGAACCGTTAATGCACAGCAGAATGAAGACCTGTTCTGGGCGATTCGCGGCGGCGGTGGAAATTTCGGCGTTGCCACGCAGTTCGAATACCAGCTACATCCGTTTGACCGCAATGTGCTTTCGGGGATGATCCTGTGGCCGCTGGACCAGGCCCGTGACGTCCTTGATTTTTACGCTGGCTGGTACGCCGGCCTGTCAGATGATCTGTACGTGGGGCCCGTGATGCTTACGATGCCGGACGGCACGTCAGTCGTCGTGATGGAAGTGGTCTATGCCGGTGACCCGGCTGCCGGCGAAAAAGAATTGGCGCCCCTGCGCAAAGTCGGAAAGCCGATGGACGATACGGTAAAAGTGCAGGACTACATGGTGATGCAGACCCATGAAGACGGCACCTGGGCCCACGGTGTCAGGTCCTACGCCAAGAATGGAATGGTCAAGGAGATTACGCCGGCATTGATCGACGCGATGATCGAGTCATTCGTGCCCGATCCGCGCGTGGCATTTTTCACCCATACCTCAGGCGGCGCCGTGAGCAGGGTGGCTGAATCTGCGACCGCGTTCCCACACCGCAAAGCAGAAACCATGATCGCTGTCGGTGGCGGATGGATGGATCCTGGGCAGGACGAGGAGGCAATCGGGATTGCACGCAACTGGTTCAAGCAGTTGCAGCCCTTTGTCGGCGGCTACTATGACAATATCGATTTCGACGGCGGCAATTCGAAGGGCAGGAACTATGGTCCGGCCTATGAGCGCCTGTCGGTCATCAAAGGCCAGTACGACCCGGGTAACCTGTTCAGGTTAAACCGCAATATTCAGCCTGCGGTCTGAATATTGCGGTCCCGGGCCCGATAGCTCAGGGCGTATACCAGATAGGAGATGTGTAAGCACGCTCCTGGGTGATCATTGGCGATCTTTCGGGAGCTTCAATGCTGTAGAACTTGGCTTCATACGCGGTCCAGCGGGGGGTCGGAATTTCCAGTACCCGCGCATAGTAGAAAGCCCGCTGATCCGGATCAAAATCAGGGTCGGTCCAGACAGAGATCAGTTCCGGGTCGCCGATCGTGTTGGTCCAGGTGGCACTTGCTACATCAACGGTATTACCAACCGGCGGGAGCTTCCCAGTGTCATCAAGCTGCCGGCTGCCGGCGTCTCCCCAGGCGACGTTGTAAACTTTTTCGTGAGTTTTGCCTTGCTTATCCAGCCAGCCTTTGACGATCTGGATGCGATCCAGATTTCCGCTAAGCGGGTCCTTGAGCGCCGCTACCAGGAAACTCGGGCTTTCACCTTCGGGAGCTTTCCTGAGGTCTCCTCCCATCGGTACGCCTTTGCCGTATCCCATTTCACCGGGAAGGCGGCTTTTCGCATCTGCTTCTTCAAACTCCCAGCCGCCCCAGAACCGCACCATCATTCTCGGCCCGGTGGTGGCATAGACTTCCTTGCGCTGCATGGCATCGAACAATGCCTTGCGAGTGTTGTCCTTTGCCCATACTGCGGTCAGGCCTGCAGCGGAAACAGACCAGCCTTCATATTCGAAATCTCCCATCTTCGCCATTGCGTGTTCCATGCGCAGTGGGCCAGGCTCCGAGCCGGAATGCTTGCCAAAGAAATTATCTTCTTCAGCTGTGGCCAGTGAAGTATGGCTGTCGGTTGAACCAATCATGCCAAACTTGTACGGATTCTCACCGAAATTTTCTTCCAGGGCCAAACCGTTTTTCAAGGCCTCACGGGCATATTCGTATTGCAGCATATCGTCGGTCTTGGCCACGCTGAGGTTCAGGTTACCCTTGGCCCATGTTTCGTAATCGGCAAATTCATCGTCCGGTGACAGGAACGGGTGGGTTTCACCGTCACCCTTGATCTGGGTGACCTCGTACAGAGGTTCTCGCAGGATGCGCTCACTGATGTACTGCTTGTCGACCCGTCTGCCGGTGTACTGTTTTGCTACCGGGAACATGATGCCATTGGACAAATTGCCGTTGTGGGCTATGGCCAGGATATTGCCGCTGGACTGGTTTTCGTAGTTCTTCATCCATTTCCAGAGGTCCATCGGGTCCGGGCTGCCGAAGGGCGCCATGGTGGTATATGGCTCGTGCCGGAGCGCGACATCACCGTCATCCCGGTAGATGACGACACGATGCAGGTTATCGCCGGTGTTGACCAGCGAGGTCCATTCATAGCCGATAAATGCGGTGAATTGCCCCGGATCGTTGTATTGTTCCGCTGCATTTACGATGCGTTCCCAGGTTGCCGTAAAAGCGGCATCGCCGGGCTCTACGGCCAGCGCAGCAGAAATCGATTTACCCCTGGAAAATGCATCGATCAACTCGACCGATGCGGCCACAGCCTGCTGGCCGCCTGCCTTGATCATGTCGTGAATGCGCCGCCCCTCTGCGTCGGACATAATCTCCGGAGCGCTTTCAGAAATACGAGTAAACAAGCCCATATTATCGGAGTGATCCGCAACAACAAGGAAATCCAACGGCCGGGAAAGCCTGACTCTGTAACCGCCGGTCGATGTGACTTCATCGCCACGTGCAAACTGGTACGCATCTTCGGGCCCGAGGCGGTTACCAAAGGCGCCGGCGTCAAATGAAAGGGTGGTGTGCAGGTGCGTATCACCCCAGTACACGTTATCCGGGAAGTTGCGGTTCGCGTAAGGCGAGTAAGAGGGTTTATCGAAAACCTCGGGATCGGGCGCTCCACCAAAGTCTTGCGCCGCCAGGGAGCTAAAGCACAATATTGACGACAGAATAATAAGTGCCTGAATGTGCAGCACGCGGTTTGAAATGCTCATACTTACTCTCTCCAGGCTTGAGTGGTGATCTGTACATTGTAGCGGGTAATGGAGCTAAATAAATTTAGCCCCAGCGACGGTGTATCCAGAGCCATTGCTCAGGATATTCGCGCACCCAGTCCTCGATGATTCCGTTTACCAACTCGGTAGTACCCTGAATATCAATATCGCCATTTTCGTCACGCGGAAGCACCAGTTCATCCGTGATTTCCAGGCGGAAGCGGCCGTTCGGCAAGCGGATAGTGCGTGCGCCGTGGACCGGGCACTCATAGCGCCTTGCAAGCTTGGCGAGCAGCGGATTGGAAGGTGCGTCCTTACCGAAAAATGGCACCATGATGCCCCTTTTGAATTTCTGGTCCACCAGCAGGCCAATATGATCACCTCGTTCCAGCGCGCTCATCAGCTGGAAAGAGGCGCCTGAGCCGGATGCGACCAGGTTGCCGCTGAAATCTTTGCGTGATCTGGCAACTTTTGCCGCAGCATATTTATTGTTGGGTTGCCGGAACATGGACAGAAGCTTGAGCCCAAAGCGGTCGGCAACCATCGGTAGTAATTCAAAATTGGCAAGGTGGCCGGTGAACAGGATCGCAGGTAATCCGTCATCGCGCAGCCGCTTATAGATTTCGGCATTGGCAACCTCAATCCGGCTGGTATCCGGTTTTTCTTCAGTAAGGTCGAAGACTTGCTCAAGGTATCCGTATTCAAGCAGGCTGCGCGCCATTTGCGCCCAACTGTCGCTGGCAATTTTTTCTCGTTCCAGCAGGCTTTTTTCGGGAAAGGCGATGGCGAGATTGTTGATCGCGACCTGTTGGCGTTTGAGTTTTGGTCCCAACCAACGCGCAAACCATTCGAAAAAGCGGGCAGCAGTGTCGAATGGCACCAGTCGCAATAAAGCCAGGAACCCGAATATGCATTGGGCCGAGATCCACTGACCCACGCTGGTGATGGATTGCACAAACCGGTATCGCCAGGGTACGGGCATTTGGAATCCTTGGTGTTTACGGTTTTCGAGGAGCCTGAAATATTTTATCATTGCCTGTGCGGGCATGCATTGTCCGGGAATAATACCAACCGGGGTACTTTTGATGTCAGAGATGCAACCATACTTCAAGCAGGTCCAGTCTCATTACGATCTGTCCGATGAGTTTTTCGAGCTTTTCCTTGATCCGACCCGGACCTATAGTTGCGCCTATTTCGAAGATCCGGGTGCAACGCTTGAACAGGCCCAGATGGCCAAGATCGACCTGTCATTGGGTAAGTGTGAGCTTTCGCCGGGAATGAAATTACTCGATATCGGTTGTGGCTGGGGTGCCACGGCCTTGCGTGCAGCTGATAAATATGGCGCAAACGTCATCGGCCTGACGCTCAGTGAGAACCAGTTTCAGTATTGTTCGCTGCGAGCCAGGGACTCAGAGAATCCGGATGCGGTCCAGTTCCGTCTGCAGGGCTGGGAAGAATTCAACGAACCGGTTGACCGAATCGTAAGTATCGGAGCGTTTGAGCACTTCAGAAACAGCCGGCATGAAGCATTTTTTGAGCGCTGCCGGGAGATTTTGCCGGCTGACGGCATCATGATGCTGCATTCCATCGTAACGACTTCACTGGCAGACCTGAGAGGTCAGGGTATCGAGTACACCCAGGAGGACGTGCGGTTTGCCAAATTTATCCGGGATGAAATTTTTCCGGGTGGTCAGCTTTGCGCTCCGGATCGAATCAAGTCATTTGCACAGCGTAACGGTTTCGATGTTTATCACGAGCAGTCTTTGAGACTGCATTACGCGCGGACACTTGAAATTTGGGCTGAGGCGCTTGCTGGCGCTAAAGAGCAGGCGATTGAACTGACGTCACAAACTGTTTATGACCGTTACCAGAAGTACCTGACGGGTTGTGCAGAGCAGTTTCGGAAAGGAACCATAGACGTCATGCAGTTTTGCATGCGTCCCGCCTGATTCAACGGGTCCGAAAAACCACGTCCCAGAAATAGTTGGAAACACCGTAACCCCTGGTGGAATCACGAAAGTGATGGTCCAGGTGTGATTTCCAGAGGTTTTTCAACCACTTCGTCCTGGGGTGTCTGAAATGATGGATGCTGTAATGCATCATGTCATAGGCGAGATAGCCGACCGCAAATCCGGCGGAATAAGCCCAGACATTGTCGCCAAACACGGGCCAGGACAGCAGGAAGAGTAATACGCCAATAGACAGGCTCAAGGCGATTGGCATAACCAGCCTTTTCTTGTCATTCGGATACTGATGATGGACACCGTGAAAAAGAAAGCTGACCCGGCTCTGGAAAGCACCTTTTGGCGTAAAATGAAAAACATAGCGGTGAAAGCAGTATTCGAAGAACGTCCAGACGGCGAGGCCCGAAAAGAACAGCAGGAAGAACGCGCCAACCGGTATGCCCACACTGAAACTCTTCCATATCGCGAAAATAATGACCGGCGTGTATACCGCAAGCACCGTCAGCGGTGAGATTTTACTCAAACTTTCGAGAACAGGGTTTTCGAACAGCCTGATATGGCCCTTTTGGGGTGCCATGTGCTCAGGAATTCTGTCTGCGCGGGTTGTATTCATCGAATCTCACTTCACTCCGAAGTATCGGTAGATAATCTTCTATTATCATCGATTTTTAGGTTTGTAAGCCAATTATTCAGATAATTATCACTAAAATCGTCCTTTTTTCTGGACTATTGAATACAAAGCATTGAGGATGCACCCATGTCTGAATCACTCACTATTGATACGCATTTGCAACGCCCTGAAGAAACTCAACCACTGAAGATTCTCTGGCCTTACGCTATCGTGCTGACGGTGGTGCATTTGCTTTGTTTGCTTGCCTTTATCCCCTGGTTGTTTACCTGGTCCGGCTTGATCGTAGCTATTTTAGGCCACCTGATATTCGGTATGTTTGGTATCACAATCGGGTATCACAGACTGCTCACACACCGGGGATTTACCTGTCCGAAGTGGCTTGAACATACGCTGGCGATGATGGGCATGTTCAATTTGCAGGACAGCCCGGCTCGCTGGGTGGCTATACATCGCTCGCATCATCGAAATTGCGACGAGCAGAAGGACCCGCACTCTCCCCTGGTCAATTTTTTCTGGGGTCATATGGGCTGGGTCGTATGCAGGCATGAAGAGCATTACCGGACACTGCGTTACGCAAAGTATGTCCCCGACCTACTGCGCGACCCGTTTTACACGCGGCTGGAACGACCGGGCGCTTTCCTGATGGTTTTCGTGATTCAGGCGCTCGTCATAGTTGCAGCGGGTGCCGTTTTCGGTTATTTCGCCGGCGGTGCTGACGAAGCTGTTCGGTATGCAGCCAGTTGGGCCGTCTGGGGAGTCGTCGTTCGAACGGTTTTCGTGCTGCATGGAACCTGGGCGGTGAATTCCCTGGCGCACATGTACGGCTATCGTAATTATGATACCCCTGATGTCAGCACCAACAACTGGCTGGTAGCACTGCTGGCCCATGGTGAAGGCTGGCATAACAACCATCATGCTGATCCAAGGGCCGCTTCCCACGGTCACCGCTGGTGGGAGCTGGATATGTCGTGGTGGGTTATCCGGACGCTGGAAGCGCTGGGGATCATCAAGAACGTTGTCAGGCCGAAAGTGTGGGCTGAAGCAAAGAGTTAGGTCAAACCAGGGATTTTTCGTACATACGGTAGCGCTTGGTTAATTTGCCGCCGAATTTTTCGATGATATTGCGGGTTGGCTTGTTACTTTCCAGGATCCAGGACATTTCCACGCGCTCTCCGCCCCGGCTCAATCCGGGTGTCATGACCGATTCAATCATCATGTAAGCCATGGTCGGACCGAATATCGTTTTCTGGTATTTCTTGCGCACGCCCATTAACGGAATTCTGCACGCCTTTGGGAATTTCACTTTCAGGCGCCACAACACTTTAGCCCAGCCAAAGGGCAGCAGGCGGCCATTCAGGTCGGCAATGGCGCTGTTGATATCCGGCAACAAAGCGATAAACGCCGCCGGCTCCCCATCGATTTCCGCAATCTGGAGAAAGTCATGCGGCACGACCATTAGCAGTTCTTTGCCGATGGCGCTGAATTCTTCGCGGGTGAAGGGAACAAAATTCCAGTTGTCCTGCCAGGCGTCATTGAAAATATCCCGCATGATTTCGAAGTCGGCTTCCTTATTTTTCCGGTTCAGTTCCCGCACTTTCACGCGGTCTTTGTTGCGGTTAATGACTTCGTCTTTGGATTGGGGGCTTTTATAGGTTCCGATGTCGAGCTCGTAGGCCAGCATATCCTGGGCCGGTGCATAGCCGCAGGATTCAATGGCAGCACCGTAATAACGTGCAGAATGCGTGGTCATGATGCGTGGTGGTGTTTCAAATCCTTCGACCAGGATGCCTAGTTCCTGGTTGATACCAAGATTGAAGGGCCCGATAATATTTTCCATGCCCTTGTTTCGCAACCAGTTTTCGGCGGTTTCAAACAACGCTGAAAATACGGCAGGGTCATCAGGAGCTTCGATCAGGCCAAAAAATCCTGATTTGTTGTTATACCGTTCCTGGTGTAGCTGATCGATCTGAGCCGTGATTCGGCCTACAGGCTTGCCGTCCTGGTAGGCTGTCCACGCCTGCCACTGCGCGTGTTTAAAAAATGGATTTTTGTTAGACAGTGCTTCTTTGCGCTCGAACAGCAATGGCGGAATCCAGTTTGGATCATCCTGGTAAATGCTCCAGGGAATCCGCAAGAAAGCCCTTAGCGCCTTCTTATCGGTGACTGCCCTTACTTCAATGTTTTTTTTTGAATGATCGCTCATAAAGTAACGATGATCTTGCCAAATACTTGTCGATTTTCGAGTCGTTCCAGTCCTTTTCCGATCTCCTCAAGCGGGATTTCAAGATCAACCACCGGGTGCACCTGGCCGCTGGCCAGTTTATCAATCGACGAGGCAATGTTACGCATATTACAGCCGAAACTGCCAATCAGGCGCAATTGCCGCTGAAACAGCTGGAACAGGTTTATCTCGGCCTTGATACCCGTGGTTGAACCACAGGTCACCAGGCGGCCTCCGACCTTCATTGAAAACATGCTGCCTTCCCACGTATCAACACCTACATGCTCAAATACTACGTCGACGCCCTCTTTTTTGGTCAGTTTGCGCAGCCTGCCTTCAAACCGGTCGGTCTGGTAATTGATGGCATGGTCAGCACCCAGGTCTAAAGCCTGCTGCGCCTTTTCATCGTTGCCAACCGTGGTGTAAACCGTGCAGCCAATGGATTTGGCCAGTTGAATTGCTGCCGTGCCGATACCACTGCCGCCGGCATGGACCAGGATGCTCTCTCCGGGCAGGAGCTTGGCGTTGTCAAACAGCATGTGCTCTACCGTACCGAACGTAATCGGCGTGCAAGCCACCGCAACCGGGTCCAGCCCTGCCGGTGCAGGAACGAACAAACGCGCGGGGAAGTTCATTTTTTCCTGGGCGAAACCGTCGATATGAAAGCCAAAAATTCCATTGACGTTTTCACAGAAATTATCCCGGCCTTCCATGCAGGGTTTGCAGATCCCACAGGTATTGGCGCCGTAAAGAGCCCCCACCTGGCCCACTTCCAGGCCGGTAATATTTTTTCCAACGGCGATGATCTCACCGGATGCTTCCGCACCCACGGTGATGGGCAATTCGCGCTTGGCAAATGCCATTCCGCGCCAGCCCCAGACGTCGATGTGATTAAGTGCCACGGCGCAGATTTTTACCTGGATCTCGTCGTCTCCCGGTGGTGCCGGGTCATCGATTTCAACGACTCTCAGGTCGCGTTCGCCAAAGTTTCTAAGTGCTCGCATGTTTCTGCCTGCAGATTGGTTGTTGTTCGCTTTTTCAGCGTTGTATCGAAAGTCCGGCGGTTACGCCACCATCAATCGGGATTACGGTGCCGGTAATATAGCCCGCCAAAGGAGAACACAGGAAACGCACAAGGGCGCCGACCTCTTCTGGTTGGCCAAAGCGGCGCAAGGGAATCTGCTGTTCTACCTTTTCGCGATAGTCAGCGTAGGGCGCCATCAGGTCGGTATCGATGTAGCCGGGTGAAATATAGTTCGCCGTGACGCCTTTGCGCGCCAGTTCAATGGCCAGTGTCCGGATGTAACTCTGCATGGCGCCCTTGGATGCAGCGTAGATTGAGTTACCTGAAACGCCCCGGTCAGCGGTGATGGAACCGATGGTGATGATACGGCCTGACCTGGCTCTCATCAGTGGCCGGGCAGCGCTGCCGGCAAGCCGGGTCAGTGCCCAGAAATTCAATTGAAAAAGGGCCTCCCCGCGATCCTGATCGACCAACGCGGCCAGTGTATCGTAAGACCCACCGGCGTTATAAATCAGCCCATACAGGCCTTCGGTGTTAGCAATGGTATCGGCAAAACCATCCACTTGCTCACGCTCACTCATATCGACCTGGTAGCTGTTGATGGATTGCGCAGGATACAGCTCTTGCAGACTTGTCTGCAGTTCAGCCGCCTCCTCGGGAGAGGAACGGTAGGAAAACGTAACGTCATAGCCGTCGGAGGTTAATGATTCAACAACCGCCTTACCGATTCCCTTGGAACCGCCTGCTACGATAACCGTTTTTCCACTGGCTGAATCGGTCACTGGTTTGCCCCTAGGCTGGTTCACTGGAGAAGATCAGGACAACGTTTTGGCCGCCAAATCCAAAGGAATTGGACATGACGCTGTTGACCGTATGCTCTTTTTTGACGTTCGGTACAACGTCCATAAGGATGTTCGGGTCCTGCTCATGACAGTTAATGGTTGGCGGAATCACCCCCTCGCTGATCGTGAGCAACGAGATTGCTGCCTCGATGGTGCCGGCGGCGCTCAGGGTATGTCCGATCATGGACTTGTTGGAACTGATCGGGATGCCGTCCAGTGCATTGCCAAGGGCAGAGGACAAGGCGAGGAATTCCATCTTGTCGTTTTCCGGCGTGCTGGTACCGTGCGCATTGATGTAGTCGATTTCATCCGGCGCCATGCCGGCATCTGCAAGCGAACGGGTGATTGAGTCAATGATGGCAGAGCCATCAGGCTTGGAACGGGTACGATGGAATGTGTCCGCCCGTTCACCGGTTCCCCGGACGACTCCCAGTATTTTGGCGCCTCGCGCTTTCGCCGCGTCATAGGATTCAAGAACAAGGGTGGCTGAACCTTCGGCCATGACGAAGCCATCGCGGGTCCTGGAAAAAGGCTTTGATGCGCCTTGCGGGTCATCATTCTGGGTAGAGAGTGCTGATAGCAGGGTGAAACGCACCACCATCTCTTCACAAATTTCAGCGTCTGTACCTACGCATAAGGCGGCATCGGTATCCCCCCGGCGTATGGCTTCAACACCCAGTTGCACTGAAGTTGCACCAGAAGCGCAGGCGGTGGTCAAGGAAACGGGTACACCCCGCGTTCCGAACTCGTCCGCCAGGTGCTCGGCGATGCTGCCGAACTGGTACATAGAATAGTATTCTGCGAAATTTCCCGCGGAAACGTTTTTGATCAGGCGCTCATAGCCTTTACTGCCGGCGCCATCGGACCGGTTGTAAACGTCCATTCGCTGGTCCCAGTTGGTTTCTGCCGGGTAAACCGCCAGGAACATCGGGCCGGGAAAAGAACCGCGTGTGCCAATGCCTGCCTGGGTGATCGCCTCTGCGGCGGATTTCCGTGCCAGCGACAGCGAGTGCACCGGGGGAAAAAACGGCCCATCACCCTTCCAGGGGATAGTGCCGGCGATTTCAGTCCGCAATTCGTCAGTCGGAAAGCGTGAGATTTTTGAGATGCCGGATTGACCGGAAATCAGGGCCTTCCAGTTGTCTTCCTTACCTTCACCCAGAGACGTAACAATGCCGATTCCCGTAACGACCACGGTGGGTCGGCCCATATGATCTTTTGAAGACTGGCTCATGGCTTATTCCTGCCCCCGCAATGGCGTGTCTGGTTTATCGATCAAAGCCAGGCTCTCGCCTCGCCAGTGCCCCCAGTTGCTGATCAGGATCCGTTCCGGGTCGCCGCTGAATTCTTTTTCAACGCCCGAACTATCGAAGGGATCAAAAAACGACCCTTTGGAAATGGCCAGTGAAGCCAGGATCACATTGAAGGGAAACTGTGCTTCCAGAGTGTTTCCGAACACGGTTGTTACGCCGCGGATGGCCGGACTGATTCCATGGTTTGATAACCCGTTCAGGAAATCGTGTTCTTCGCTCAGTTGCGGTTGCACACCACAGCAACCTGACAAGACCGGTAGCGGCCCTTCAGGAATCTGACCTGCGATTTTCTCCAGCAAGTCTTCCGCCACTTTCCTGGCGGCTCCCGGCTGCCTGTTACAACGGTCGGCAACGATCGACTCGATTCTCGCATAAGGTTTCGCGCCGCGAGCCTCGGCATGCGGGCGTGACTCGAGAACGAGGAACGCGCCGGCGCTGCCCATGATCATTCCGCCCTCGGTATCTTCGCGTGACCATACCGGACCATGGTCGCCCGTCCAGAGTGTGTGGCCAAATTCCATCAGCATCATCATGTCCGCGCGCTCAGCAACGTATGCGCCACCCACCAGGAACAATTCACCCTGGTTGTGCTGGATTTGTGCGACTGCCGTTTCCACTGCTGATACGCCAGCCATCTCTTCGCCCATAAAGGTGCGGGAAGAGTCAGTGACGCCATGAACTATTGAGATATTACCGGCCATCAGGTTGGAAAGCTGGGCCAGGAACAGTGTCGGGCGTAATTCGCTCATTAAGGCGGCATTGAGAAAAGCACCGGGGTTTTCTGTTTGCCCCAGCGCCTCCATGATCGTGGAATCGACTTCGAGATCGCGTTCACCGCCACCGGCGGCAACGATCAGGTTCGTCTGCGCCAGTAAATCCGGGTTGTGAGAAACGCCCGCGTCATCCAGTGCCAGGCCCGCTGCGTACGTTCCAAGATGTTGCCATTGCCCCATCTGGCGTTGATCGCTGCGCTTGGGTATTTGTGACGCAATATCAAAATCAACAATGGAGTGCACCGGGTAGGGGGCCTGGCCCTCGCTGTCTACAGAAGGCGTAGGTGTTTTCCCGCAAGTCAGTTGCTGCCAGTGGGACTCTGGACCCTCTCCCAGTGAACTGACCAGCCCGATGCCGGTAACCCAAACTTCTGTTTTGTCAGTACTCAAAATGTCACTCTGCCGGAAAACGGCTTATCTGGCTGAATCGATCAAGCATATTGCCCCTCAGCGTTTCATTCGGAAAAGGCATGATTCGAAACGTCAGATTACTGTCGCAAATCTTCCTGCCATCGCTTGAAATCTCAGCACGGGTTTTTGCAAAACCGGAGCCGTCATGTTCCAGCTCAGCTTTGACCTGCAGCACTGCGCCGGGTTCAACGAAGGTTCGCATTTTTGCGCCGGTGACATTTGCCAGGAAAGGCATTTTTTCAAATTTCAGGCGGGAAAGCAGCATGAAACCAGACGCCTGGGCCATGGTTTCGATCAGTAAAACGCCGGGAACGAGGGGTGATCCGGGAAAATGTCCTTCGAAAACAGGACTCTCCATGGGTACTTCTGCTCGCGCAAGGATTGTCCCGTTGTCCGGATCAAGCTCCTCGACGTTGTCGATCATCTGGAAATATTCAAGGAGCATGTGTTGCCCTTTCTTAAGCGTCTTTTGCCGCGATTACATCGTCAATCCGGGTGCAAAGCTTGCTCAACACAAAGTACTCATCGACCAGGGCATTGTTTTCGTTCAGCTCTTCGGTCCACTGCTCCAGGGGAATCTTGATACCGAAGTGCTTGTCGATTGCGAAAGCAATATCCAGGAAATCCAGGCTGTCGATGCCAAGATCGGTAAAGGCATTTTTTTCCGGGGTGATTTCTTCCAGCGGGATGTCGCTGGTCTCGGAGATAATCTCCGCTACAGCCTCAAAAGTCGTTGTCATAATTACTACCTGTTGTTGAATGGGTATAACCGTACAATGATATCGTGGCGAAGGGCCTTAATTCAATGAATCAGGCATAATTAGTCGAACATGCAGGAACTGCTGATTTAGGTCTGAAATCAGGAATTTGGAACTCGGTATCATTCGGATAATTACTGATCATGCCCTTGTGGCTACGGGGAGTTGAATATGTTCAAGACAACCTTTGGTTTTTACCTGTTGCTTGGTACCATTCTGTTTGCCTCAAATGTTAATTCAGCCACGCCTTCCCCAGCGCTTGATGAACTTCTGGCGGAGCATAATTTTCGCCTCGGCGCAGAGGTGGAACTGCTCGCCGACTTCCAGATCAAAGACAGGGAATACGTGGACGGTATGCACCTGATCGTACCTGACGGCTCGTCGCGAAGTTACCTGTTAACCTTCACCAACAGGTGTAAAGGGCTGCAGGGGAACAGGATCATTGTGCGGCCCAAAAAAGCCCATCAGCTGGTCAGCAACGACCGGTTTATTATCAAGCACAACCAGCACACGGTGGATCACTGCGTGATTGCAACGATCAATGAGCTTGAGCCGATATCGCCAACCGAAGGTAGTTCCCCGCCCGATTGAAGCAATGGATTCCCCAGGGCGAGTCTCGCTTCTGAACCAGGGATAATTCAACGCAGCGAAAGCTCTGGTAAAGGAGCGACAACTGGTCTGTTAGCTTGAACTCTGCCTCGAGCTGGCCGGGGCTGGCAAATTGGCTAAATGATTCGACATAGGCGTTGCGAATCGCAATTTTTGCCCGGGAAAGGGCGTCGGTGGGCTCCTTACCAAGCAAACGCAAAAACTGGTGAAGACCGAAAAAAGGATGTGCGCGGGCGCAATCCGCCCAGTCAATGAAAACCGGGCCGCTATCTGTGAGCAGAATATTGCCCCTGTGGAAATCTTCGTAACTCAATAGCATTGGAACGCGGAATGCCTGCACCTGGTCTGCCAGAGAGTCCCAGGTCTGCCGTAGATCGTCGCGCTGTCGTTCATCCAAGGCCGAAACCTGGCTCCTGAACTCCTCATAACACTGATCAGTGCTGAACAACCGCTCAATGTGTGACTTGAACCAGTCCGTCGTCCGTAACTTTAGATTTTCAGCAATCGGGTTCTGGAAAAGATCCAGGCATTCAAGCTGAATCTTCGCATAGACACGCAACGCTTCGTCCAAAAGCCCTGGATCTGAAAATTCGGAGGGTTCGCCCTCTATGCGCCTGGTCAGCATCCATCCGCGCGCGTCATCAATCATCAGTGGGCGGGGAATATTTTCCGGAAACCTGCTGTTAAGGTAACGGGTGAGCACGCATTCCGCTAATCCATGGCGAGCGCCCGCCTTGAAAAAATAGTCTGAGTCTGTTGTTTTGATCAGTAACAGCGTCGACATACCCCAGGCGGCTTTGAACTGGCTGAGCTCAAGCAGTTTCGGGAAATCCCGGCCATTGAAGACCTTGATCAGAATGAGTGCCAGGTTTTTCATCCAGCCGGGCTTTTCCCACTCCATAAGCCCATCCGGATCGGACGATTTCCATCGTTCAATCATTTGCCTGTGAGTAGCGGGAAGGCAACCTGAATCAGTATCGGGGTGCACCCATTCCACATCCTGTTCGACAGCATCGGATCCCGGGTGCCACTCCATCACGACCAGATTGTGGTCTGGCTGGCTGTCTAGCCAACGCAACAGGGTGCAGTTCAGACCGTATGAGTCCATCAGGTCGCGGTTGACCTGGAAAGTATGGTTGGGTAACCACGAGCGACGGTTCATGGTAACGACCGGAAGATGCAAGGAACCATCCTTATTGATCAAAGCCAGCGGCCCGTCTGCGGATTTGAGAACAATGCAAAAATTTTCGATTGGTTTTTCGTCGGTTTGAGTTGATTTCAATTAAGCGTTTCCGGCTCTAAAATGATAGGCTCTACTATAAAACAACAGGGGCCGTGACCCTCGAGATTTTTTGAAAAAATCATGAATTCAGATCAACGAATTGTCATAACAGGAATGGGGGCTCTCTCACCGCTTGGGTTAACTTGCCAGGAGACGTTTGACGGCCTGGTGGCGGGCCGCTGCGGTATTGCCAGGGTCAGCCTGTTTGATCCCTCGCAATTGGCCTGCCAGGTTGCGGGAGAAGTGAAGGGGTTCGACCCAGCGCAATACATGGACCGGAAAATGTCCAGGCGAATCGGCCGCTACGCGCAGTTGTCTATTGCGGCCACTCAGGAAGCCCTGGCCCAGTCCGGCCTGGAGTTGGAGAAGGAAGATCCAAGCCGCATCTCCTGTGTCGTGTCTTCCGCCATCGGTGATTTTCCGATGGTCGAAGAACAGATGAATTCATTCTTCTTGGGTAGCCGGCGCGCAATCAGTCCGTTTACGGTTCCGCGCGTCAGCACCAGCATGGCAGCGGGCAATATTGCCCTCGAGTATGGCCTGACCGGCGTTTCATACGGCGTTTCATCAGCCTGTGCGACCGGTAGCCATTCACTGGCAACGGCCATGATGATCCTGAAGCTGGGCCTGGCAGATGTTGTACTGGCTGGTGGCGCCGAAGCTGCTGTCTGCGAGACGTTTTTGCAGTCATATATTGCCATGAGGGCACTGTCTACCCGCAACGATGAACCGGAACGCGCCAGCCGCCCCTTCGACCGTGACCGCGACGGCTTTGTGATTGCCGAAGGCTGCGGAGTCATGGTGCTGGAAACCCTGGAAAAAGCTAAACAGCGTGGAGCGCCCATCCTGGCCGAGTTGGTTGGCGCCGGTATGACCTGTGATGCATTTCATATCACCTCGGCCCATCCGGATGGCACGGGAGCGGCCCAGGCCATGACAGCGGCGCTGAACTCCGCTGGCCTGAATCCAGGGGAAGTCGACTATGTTAATGCCCATGGCACGTCCACGCCGGTGAATGACCCGATCGAATCGAATGCGATAAAGGCGGCCCTGGGTGAATATGCATACACAACCCCGGTCAGCTCAACCAAGTCGATGACAGGCCACGCCATCGGGGCCGCGGGCGCGCTGGAGGCAATAATTTGCATCAAGGCGATACAGGAAGAAGTTATACCTCCCACAATCAACCTGGATAATCCGGACCCGGAGTGTGACCTCGATTACGTACCCCATGTAGCGCGATCTGCAAAGCTGGACGTGGTGATGTCCAACTCTTTTGCATTCGGAGGACAAAACTGCGTGCTTATTTTCAGGAAGTTCGACGCCGGTGCTTGATCGGACCACGCTCTCGTCCAGCCAATTTTTCATTTATACTCACCACCGGCAAATGACCTGACAGAGCGATGAGTGCAGAAACAGCAATAGCAGCCGGCCCCCGAAAACGATGGGTCCCGCGATGAAAACCACGGT
>Ga0265306_10000006_pt1 | contig 70369 bp, 65 predicted proteins | sample Helome_3_FD_192493 | JGI IMG/M metagenome (GOLD analysis project Ga0265306, IMG submission 192493) | Marine sediment microbial communities from subtidal zone of North Sea - Hel_20160420 (Illumina Assembly) | ecosystem: Environmental > Aquatic > Marine > Subtidal zone > Sediment ... | reverse complement strand
TGTTCCTTCAGTTCCTGCCAGAACGGTGTGTCCGCTGCAATCCGCTCACCGCCGAGCTTGCCGGCTGCGTCTTCCACGCCGCGCTCGGTGCCGGACAGGCGAACCAACAGGTGGTCGTCGCTGTAGCAGGCCGCGGTCAACGGCACGGGCTGGCCGGACCAGCGGTTGCAGCGCTCGATCGCCTCTGTCTCGCTGCACGCCTGGCGCAGTGTCAGATCCGTTTCCGGACGCGGCAATACCTTCAGGTGGATATCCAGCAGGATGGCCAGTGTCCCGAGTGAACCCGTCAGGGTCCGTGAGAGATCGTAGCCGGCGACATTTTTCATCACCTGGCCGCCGAAGCGCAGGTAGTCACCCTGGCCGTTGATACAGTTGATGCCGAGCACGAAATCGCGCACGGCCCCGCTCCACGGCCGACGCGGACCGGACAGGCCGGCGGCCACGGTGCCGCCCAGTGTCGCCGTCGGCCCGAAGGCCGGCGGCTCGAAGGCCAGCATCTGGTTTTCCCGTGCCAGCGCCTCCTCGACATCCGCGAGCCGCGTACCGGCGCGCACGGAAATGACCAGCTCGGACGGGCTGTAGTCGATGATGCCGCGGTAGTCGGCCACGCTGAGCGGTTCACCCGTCGTGGCCCGGCCAATGAAGGCACGGGTTGCGTTGCCGCATACGGACAGTGTCGTGCCGCTCGCCTGCGCGTCGCGCACCTTTTCCCGAAAGTCCTGAATCTCGTCCACGCCTGTCGCAATCCTGCTAGAAACGCTCGAGTTCCGGGTGCGGCAGCTGTCCCTCATGCACATGCATGGCACCGAACTCCGCACAGCGGTGCAGGGTCGGAATGGCCTTGCCGGGGTTCAGCAGGCCGGCCGGGTCGAAGGCGTCCTTGACGCGGTGAAACTGTTCCAGTTCCGCCGTGTTGAACTGTACGCACATCTGGTTGATTTTCTCCATGCCGACACCGTGTTCACCGGTGATGGTGCCGCCGACGGCGACACAGGTCTCCAGTATCAGCCCGCCGAGTTCCTCGGCGCGCTCCAGTTCGCCCGGCCGGTTGGCATCGTACAGTATCAGCGGGTGCAGGTTGCCGTCACCGGCATGAAAGACATTGCAGATCGGCAGGCCGTACTCGTCCGACAGTGTCTCGATCCTGTTCAGTACCCGTGCCAGGTGCTTGCGCGGAATGGTGCCATCCATGCAGTAGTAGTCGGGCGACAAACGGCCCATGGCGGGGAAGGCGGCCTTTCTGCCGGCCCAGAAACGCTGCCGTTCCGCTTCGTTCTGCGACACCTTCAGCTCGGTAGCGCCGGCGTCCCGGAACACGCGGTTCACATGCTCGATCTGCACGCCCACATCGACGCTGCTGCCATCGAGTTCGCACAGCAGGATGGCCGTGGCATCGGAGGGATAGCCGGCATCGATAAACTTTTCCACGGCGTGGATGGCCGGACGGTCAAGCAGTTCGAGGCCGGCCGGAATGATGCCGCTGGCGATGACCGCCGTGACGGCGGCACCGGCCGCGTCGACCGAGGCAAAGGCCGCCAGTACCACCTGGGCGGTCTCCGGCCGGGGCAGCAACTTGACGGTTACTTCCGTGATCACGCCCAGCAGTCCTTCGGAACCGGTCAGCAGCGCCAGCAGGTCGAGACCCGGGGCGTCCAGTGCGGCACTGCCGATGGTCATGTGTTCGCCGTCCATGGTGAGAATTTCCAGCGCCTGGATGTTGTGCGTGGTCAGCCCGTATTTCAGGCAGTGCACGCCGCCGGCGTTTTCAGCCACGTTGCCGCCGATGGAACAGGCGATCTGTGACGAGGGGTCGGGTGCATAGTACAGACCATACGGCTCGGCGGCCGTGGAGATGGAAAGGTTGGTGACACCCGGCTGGACGCGCGCCACGCGGTTGGCGACATCGATGTCGAGGATGCGATTGAACCTGGCCATGCTCAACAGAATGCCATCGGCAAGCGGCAGGGCGCCGCCCGACAGGCCGGTGCCTGCGCCGCGCGCGACCACCGGGACAACATGTTGCGCGCACAGTTGCAACGCGAGCCGTGCCTGTTCGACGTTTTCGGGAATGACGACGGCGAGCGGCAGGCTGCGATAGGCGGACAGTCCATCGCATTCGTACGGCCTGAGGTCTTCCGCGTCATGCAGAACACAGCCTTCGGGCAAACGGTCCAGCAGTACGGCGATGATCGGTTTGTCAGACATGCGGATCCTGTTGTTCGTGTGATGTCAAGGATTGAAGAATATCGCCGATAGTGCTTTAAATACCAGTATACGATACTGATTTCCAGTCAGGTGATTTGTTACTAACGTGATATCATGCGCATATGCTGTACACGGAAAGACATTTTTCGCACCATGGCATCCCGGCAAAAAACTTTGCCGGACTGATGGAATTGTACGAGTGCAATTACATCCGGCTGAGAAATCTCGTGCCGGATGTCGATGTCATGCCTGATGAAGTCATCTCCATGATACCGGGTGTCCTGGACCTGCACCTGCGCGTGGTCGAGCGCAACAAGTTCACCACCACGCTGCACCTGACGTACTACTTCAGCGACGAGCATGGCCACTTTCCAGCGCCCGACATGCGGGTACGCATGTACCATGATGCGCAGGTGGGCGAGGTCATTGCCTGCGGCCGCCGCCGCGGAGTACGACACGCCGAATACAATCGCATGTTCAACACCTACACGCTGGCCGAAAAGTGGCACATGAACCGCTTTCTGCAGAAATGGCTTGGTTATTGCCTGATGCAGGGCCACCGCTTCATTCCCGGCCGGGTCGTCCGGCCGGCAACCGCCGACGGTGCCCGCCAGCCGGACGGTCTGCTGATCGCGGAATCCTGACGCGCAGCCGTCACGGCGCGTTTATCTCTCACGCATATATCCCTATCTGGATAGTCCCGGGTGCTTGCCTGTGCCTGCCAACTCCCGCATAATAAGTACCTGACCATTTTACTAGGTTATTGCCGGACCCGGGACGGGAACGGCCGGACAAACGGTATCTGACATGCGCTTATCGACCAAGGGACGTTACGCCGTCACGGCGATGCTGGACCTCGCCATTCACCACGGCGAAGGTGCCGTCACGCTGGCCGAAATCTCGACGGCACAGGGCATTTCGCTGTCCTACCTGGAGCAGCTGTTCGCGCGCCTGCGCAAGCATGGCCTGGTCGAGGGCATTCGCGGTCCCGGCGGAGGGTACCGCCTGTCGCATGCGCCGGAGGATATTTCGATTGCGGACGTCATAGAGGCCATCGGCGAAGGCATCGATGTCACCCTCTGTGCCGGCAACGAGGACTGCCAGGACGGTGAACGCTGCCTGACACACGAACTGTGGCAGCAACTGGGGTATCAGATTCACGAGTTTCTCGACAGCGTTACGCTGGCCGGTTTTCTCGAACGCAAGCAGGTCAATGCAATCGTCGAGCGCCAGCTGAATCGCGTAACACTCGGCGATCGCGGACTCAGGGAAACGGTCGCCTGAACTGCCAACACTGAACTGCGCAGTGATGCACTGCGTATTTGATCAAATCAAAGGAATCGACAAGGCAAAAACATGAATATCAGCATCCCGATCTACATGGACTACTCGGCCACCACGCCGGTCGACGAGCGTGTTGCGGAGAAGATGATGACCTATCTGACCCGGCAGGGTCAGTACGGCAACCCGGCCTCGCGCTCGCACGAGTACGGCTGGAAGGCGGAGGAGGCCGTTGTACAGGCGCGCGCCCATGTTGCTGCGCTGATCAATGCCGATCCCAGGGAGATTGTCTGGACCTCAGGTGCCACCGAGTCGGACAACCTTGCCATCAAGGGTGCGGCGCACTTCTACAAGAAGAAAGGCAAACACATCGTAACCCTCAAGACCGAACACAAGGCGGTGCTCGATTCCTGCCGCCAGCTGGAACGTGAAGGCTACGAAGTGACCTACCTCGAACCCGAGCCGAGCGGGCTGCTGGACCTGGACAAGTTCAGGGCCGCCCTGCGGGACGATACCGTCCTTGCCTCCATCATGCATGTCAACAACGAGATCGGTGTCATCCAGGATATCGCGTCGATCGGCGAGATTTGCCGCGAGCGCAAGATCGTGTTCCATGTCGATGCCGCCCAGAGTGCCGGCAAGATCGAGATCGATATGGACAAGCTCAAGGTCGACCTGATGTCCTTTTCCGCACACAAGATTTACGGACCGAAAGGCATCGGGGCACTGTACGTGCGCCGCAAGCCGCGTGTCCGGCTGGAGGCGCAGATGCACGGCGGTGGCCACGAGCGCGGCCTGCGCTCGGGCACCCTGGCAACCCATCAGATCGCCGGCATGGGCGAGGCCTTCCGCATTGCGAAGGAAGAGATGGCCGGGGAAAATGCACGCGTGCTCGCGTTGCGCAACCGCCTGTGGAACGGCCTGAGCGACATGGAAGAGGTTTACCTGAACGGTGACCTGGCACAGCGTGCCCCGGGCATTCTCAATGTCAGTTTCAACTATGTCGAGGGCGAGAGCCTCATCATGGCGCTCAAGGACATGGCGGTTTCATCCGGTTCGGCCTGTACCAGTTCCAGCCTGGAGCCCTCCTACGTGCTGCGCGCGCTGGGCAGGAACGACGAGCTTGCGCACAGTTCCATCCGCTTTACCATCGGCCGCTTCACGACACAGGAAGAGGTTGATTACATCATCGAGCGGGTGAAGGAAAAGGTCAGCAAGCTGCGCGGGCTGTCACCGCTCTGGGATATGTACAAGGACGGGATTGATCTCGACTCTGTCAAGTGGGCTGCGCACTGATAGTGAGTGAACGACATCCCTGAGCGGCCCTGGGCGCGACTTCGATATGCATACAACGGGAATTCATTCGCGAGCAGGCTCGCTCCTGAACTCCTGGTTCCGGTAATACGGTAATTTGGAAGATCAATAATGGCGATTACATTGACAGACAAGGCGGCAGACCGCATCAAGGGTTTCCTCGCACAGCGTGGCAAGGGCGTTGGCCTGCGCCTGGCTGTAAAAACAACCGGCTGTTCGGGTATGGCCTATGTCATGGAATACGTCGATGAGATCGAGGACGGCGATGTGGTGTTTGAAGACCACGGCGTCAAGGTTATCATCAGCCCCAAGAGCCTGGTCTACCTGGACGGTACCGAACTGGATTATGCACGCGAAGGCCTGAACGAAGGCTTCAGGTTCAACAACCCGAACGTGAAGGATATGTGCGGGTGTGGCGAAAGCTTCAACGTTTGATGTCCGTCATATCCTGATCCCCGACGTCCGGGCGATAAGCTGACACCATGGCTGCGGATCCTGTACCGTCCCATTTCGAGCTGTTTGATCTGCCGCCATCATTTGTGGTGGATACCGGTCTGCTCGAGCTGCGTTACCGTGAATTGCAGCGCAACCTGCATCCGGACCGTTTCGTCAACGCCGGTGACCGGGAACGTCTGTTGTCGGTACACCGGGCGGCGTTAATCAACGAGGCTTACCGGACGCTGAAAGACCCGCTGTTGCGCGGTCGTTACCTGCTGGAACTGGCCGGCTATGCGTTTGATGACGAACATCACACGACCCGTGATGCGGCCTTTCTGATGGAGCAGATGGAACTGCGCGAGGCGCTGTCGAGTGTGCGCGGCGAGGAAGACGCATTCGGTGTGCTGGGCAGTATCATGGAGCGCATCGGGGCGGACCTGTCGGCGCTGGAATCACAGCTGGGAGATCAGCTGGCGGCCGGCGACAGTGACGCGCAGGCGGCCGCGGCAGATACGCTGGTCAAGATGCAGTTTTTCCGCAAGCTGCGGGACGAGGCGGTTGAACTCGAGGTGGCGCTCGAGGATGAAATGGCCTGACCTCAAGACAGGACTGGATTAAACGACTGAAACAACATCATGGCGCTGCTACAGATATCCGAACCCGGCCAGTCAACGGTACCGCACGAGCACCGGCTCGCGGCGGGCATTGATCTTGGGACGACCAACTCGCTGGTCGCGAGCGTGCGCAGCGGTGTGGCCGACACCCTGCCGGATGCCGGCGGCAGGCACCTGTTGCCGTCCGTGGTGCGCTACCATGCCTCGGGCGCGCCGGAGGTGGGCGAATCCGCACAGCGTGCTGCGGTCGGTGATCCCCTCAATACCATTGCCTCGGTCAAGCGCCTGATGGGCCGCGGCATCGATGACGTGCGCCATATCGGCTCGCGCTTGCCCTATGATTTTGTCAGCGGCTCCAGCGGGATGCCCCGTTTGCGGACCGCGGCGGGCGACCTCAGTCCGGTCGAGGTCTCTGCCGACATCCTGCGTGCGCTGAAACGGCGGGCCGAGGAATCCCTTGGCGGCGAACTGCAGGGTGTGGTGATTACCGTGCCGGCCTATTTCGATGATGCTCAGCGCCAGGCGACCCGGGATGCCGGCCGCCTCGCCGGCCTGAATGTCCTGCGCCTGCTGAACGAACCGACTGCGGCCGCCGTGGCCTACGGTCTCGACCAGGGCACCGAGGGCGTGATCGCGATTTATGATCTGGGTGGCGGCACCTTCGACATCTCCGTGCTGCGTCTCAACAAGGGGGTATTCGAGGTGCTCTCGACAGCCGGTGATACAGCGCTGGGCGGTGACGACATGGACCGGCTGGTTGGCGGCTGGATCATGCAGCAGGCGGGCATCCACGATTCGGCCGGTCACGGACATTTGCGGCAGTTGCTGGCGACGGCGCGCGATGCCAAGGAGACCCTGACGACGCAGACTTCGGTACCGCTCAGGATCGAGCGCGACGACGGTTCGGTCTGGACCGGCGAACTGACACGCGAACGTTTCAATGAACTGGTCGGTGCACTGGTCGACAAGACCCTGGTGCCGACTCGCCGGGCGCTGCGGGATGCCGCTGTCCGGCCGGACGAGGTGCGGGCGGTGGTGATGGTGGGCGGGTCGACGCGCGTGCCGCTGGTGCGTGAACGGGTCACCGGCTTTTTCGGCGCCGAGCCGATGGCGGATATCGATCCCGACCGGGTGGTGGCCGTGGGAGCGGCGATCCAGGCGGACATCCTGGTCGGCAACAAGCCGGATGAGGACATGCTGCTGCTGGACGTGATCCCGCTGTCGCTCGGTCTCGAAACCATGGGCGGCCTGGCAGAGCGGGTTATACCGCGCAATACCACACTGCCCGCGGTGAAGGCGCAGGAATTCACGACCTTCAAGGACGGCCAGACGGCCATGTCGCTGCACGTGGTGCAGGGCGAGCGCGAACTGGTGAGTGACTGCCGTTCGCTGGCTAAATTCGAACTGCGTGACATCCCGCCGATGGTGGCCGGTGCCGCGCGCATCCGCGTCACCTTCCAGGTCGATGCAGACGGTCTGCTCAATGTCACGGCGGAAGAACAGACGCAGGGTGTCAAAAGCAGTATCGAGATCAAGCCGTCGTACGGCCTCAGTGACAGCGAAATCGAGTCCATGCTGAAGGATTCGATGGCGCACGCCGCCGATGACCGCGACCTGCGTCGCCTGCGCGAGGAACAGGTGGATGCCGATCGCGTACTGGAGGCCCTGTCTGCCGCCCTCCAGGCCGATGGCGACAGCCTGCTGGAGCCGGCCGAGCGCAGTGCCATCGACAGCGCGGCCGAACACCTTGCCGCGGTGCGTGATGGTGACGACTACCGGGTCATCAAGCAGGCGATCGAGGCCGTGGAACAGGCCAGTGCCGTGTTTGTCGAGCGCCGCATGAACAGCACCATTCGGGCGGCCATGGCCGGGCACAGCGTGGACGAATTCAAATCCTGAGGACCGTATCTGCACCAGACGCAGTATCGATTCGAGACAATCACATGCCGCAAATTATCTTTTTACCCCACGAGGAAATCTGTCCGGAAGGTGCCGTTATCGAGACCGAGCCGGGCACCACAATCTGTGATGCGGCACTGAAGCAGGGCATCGAGATCGAGCATGCCTGCGAAAAGTCCTGCGCGTGCACGACCTGCCATGTCTATATACGCGAGGGAGCGGAGTCGCTGAACGAATCCACCGAGGACGAGGATGACCTGCTCGACAAGGCCTGGGGCCTCGATCCGGACTCGCGGCTGAGCTGCCAGACCGTGGTGGGCGAGGCCGATCTGGTGGTGGAGATACCGAAGTACACCATCAACATGGTGTCGGAGAATCACTAGTTATAATTCGAGTGCAGGAGCGCACGACTGCAGGGAGAAGGTGAGACCGGGAACCGGTCGAGAGGCTGGCCTGGGCCATGCAGGAGGTAGAGCAACGCAGGAGCAGTTGCCGAGGCATGCGCGAATATATTGCTTGATAAATTCGCGGACAACGTCCGCTCCTACGCAATAGCTGTTGGGGAGCAATTATGGGACTGAAATGGACCGACACGCTGGATATCGCTATCGAGCTGGATGAACAGTATCCGGATACCGATCCTTTAAAGGTGAATTTCGTCGACCTGCGCAACTGGGTGCTGGCACTGGATGATTTCGATGATGACCCGGAACACAGCGGCGAGCGCATACTCGAGGCCATCCAGATGGCGTGGATCGAAGAGCGCGAATGAGCCGACGCTTGCGCCTGCCGCAGTGCGGCATGTAACGGCTAAGTAGCTGAAATCAAATTTATTACCCTCGTACGGGCGACGTTTTGGCCGGTGCTGCCGGGGTCGCGATCACCGCCACCGATTCATCTCTGCATTCCATTAAACGCCCCAACCTTGTATATTACGCGGCCTTGCAACAGCGGCAGGTATTGCGCTGGCATGCCCGGCCGGCAGCGGCTCCGGGTATCAGCTATTCCGATCAATTAACAATCGAGGTTTTCATGGCAGTCAGAAATCGCCTGCACCGCAGTGAATTGGCAGTACCCGGCAGCAATACCCGCATGCTCGAGAAGGCGCCTGCCGCCGGCGCCGACATGGTGTTCCTGGACCTGGAGGATGCCGTTGCACCGGATGACAAGGAGCAGGCCCGGAAAAACATCATCGAGGCGCTGAATGATCTCGACTGGTCAAACTGCGCCGTGTCTATTCGCATCAATGGCCTGGATACGCATTACTGCTATCGCGATATCGTCGATATCGTGGAGCAGGCCGGCAGCCACCTTGACACCATTTTGATTCCCAAGGTCAATACGCCGGCGGACATCCTGTTCGTCTCGACCCTGCTGGAACAGATCGAGGCGGCGAAGAAGCTCGAGCAGATCAACCTGCACATCCTTATCGAAACGGCCATGGGCATGGCCAATATCGAGCAGATTGCACAGACCTGTCCGGAACGTCTCGAGGCCATGGTGTTCGGCGTGGCCGATTACGCCGCCTCGACCCAGGCGCGGACCACCAGTATGGGCGGCGCCAACCCGGATTACGCGGTGCTGACGCACCCGGACGAAAACGGCCAACGTTATCGCCACTGGGGCGACCAGTGGCACTTTGCCATGTCCCGCCTGGTGGTGGCCTGCCGGGCCTACGGCCTGCGACCGATTGACGGCCCGTTTGGCGATATCGGCGATCCCGACGGTTTTCTTGCCGTGGCGCGCAGTGTTGCGGCACTCGGGATGGAGGGCAAGTGGGCCATCCACCCGTCGCAGATCGAACTGGCCAACCAGGTCTTTACCCCGGGTGATACCGAAGTCGACCGCGCGCGCCGCATCCTCGTGGCCATGGACGAGGCGGCGAAAGAGGGGCGTGGCGCCGTTTCACTCGACGGACGTCTGATCGACGCGGCATCCATCCGCCAGGCGCAGGTCATGGTCGACAAGGTGCAGCAGATTGAACAGTCCGTCGCCGCACGCCATTAACGAAGATACGGAGAACCAGCCTTGAACATTCACGAGTACCAGGCCAAAGAGCTGTTGAAAAATTATGGTGTACCCGTGCCGGACGGACGCGTGGCGCACAATGTCGACAACGCGGTTGCCGTGGCCGAGGGTCTCGGCGGTGATCGCTGGATCGTCAAGGCACAGATCCATGCCGGCGGTCGCGGCAAGGGCGGCGGCGTCAAGCTTGCCAGTTCGCTGGACGATGTCCGTTCGCTGACCGACCAGATGATCGGCAGCCAACTGGTGACACCGCAAACCGGCAAGGACGGCCGCCTGGTGCAGCGCGTTCTCATCGAGCAGGCCTGTGATATCCAGCAGGAATACTACCTGGGCATGGTCATCGACCGTGCCACGCAGCGCATCACGGTCATCGCCTCCGCCTCGGGTGGCATGGAGATCGAGGAAGTGGCGCGGACCAGCCCCGAAAAGGTCATCCGCGAGGCCGTGGACCCGGCTGTCGGGCTGATGGGTTTCCAGTGCCGCAAGATTGCGGCGAAGATCGGCCTGAAGGGCAAGCAGATTGGCGAGGCCGCCAAGCTGATGCAGGCGCTGTACCGCGCCTTCCGGGAAAAGGATGCACTGCTGGCGGAGATCAATCCGCTGGCCATCGTCAACGGCGGCTCCCTGCTGGCCGTCGATGCCAAGATGAATTTCGACGGTAACGCCCTGTACCGCCGCCCGCAGATTACCGAGCTGCGTGATTTCGACGAGGAAGATCCGAAGGAGGTCGAGGCCACCGGTCATGGCCTGAACTACATTGCGCTGGACGGCAATGTCGGCTGCATCGTCAATGGCGCCGGTCTCGCCATGGCGACCATGGATGCCATCAGTTTCCACGGTGGCAAGCCGGCCAATTTCCTCGACGTGGGCGGCGGCGCCTCGCCGGAGAAGGTCGGCAATGCCTTCCGTATCGTGCTGCAGGATCCGAACGTCAAAATCATCCTGGTGAATATCTTCGCGGGTATTAACCGCTGCGACTGGATTGCCGAGGGCCTGGTGCAGGCCATGCGTGAGCTGGAAATCAATGTGCCGATCGTGGTGCGCCTCGCCGGTACCAACGTGGAGCTGGGCGGGCCGATTCTCGCCGAGTCGGGCTTTCCGTTTATTATGGCCGACAACCTGGATGACGCGGCCACCAGGGTCATGGAAACACTGGAGGCACAGTCATGAGCGTATTCGTGCACAAGGAGTCACGGGTCATCATCCAGGGTTTCACCGGCCAGCATGCCACCTTCCATGCGGAAGAGGCCATGCAGAACGGCACCACCGTGGTGGGCGGTGTTACGCCGGGCAAGGGCGGCCAGACACATCTTGACCTGCCGGTGTTCGACACGGTCGACCAGGCCGTGGCGGAAACCGGCGCCGATGTCAGCGGAATCTTTGTGCCGCCGCCATTCGCGGCCGATGCGATCATGGAGGCCCTGGAGGCCGGTATCGGGGTCATCGTGGTCATTGCCGATGGCATTCCGGTGCAGGACATGGTTCGCGTCAAGCGTTACGCGGCCGGTCGCAATGCCGTCATTATCGGGCCGAATACACCGGGCATCATTACCCCGGGCGGCTGCAAGGTCGGCATCATGCCGTCGCACATCTACACGCCTGGCCGCATCGGTGTTGTATCGCGCTCCGGTACACTCAATTACGAAGCCGTTCAGCAGATGTCGGCACTCGGCATGGGCCAGTCCACCTCGGTCGGTATCGGCGGTGATCCCGTCAACGGGACCGATTTCGTCACCGTGCTGCAGGCCTTCGAGGATGACCCGGAGACCGACGCGGTGATCATGATCGGCGAGATCGGCGGCCAGCAGGAGGTCGACGCCGCACGCTGGGCGAAGGAGAACATGAGCAAGCCGGTAGTGGGCTTCGTGGCCGGGGTGTCGGCGCCACCGGGCCGTCGCATGGGCCATGCCGGTGCGATCATCTCCGGGGAATCCGATACCGCCACTGCCAAGATGGACCGCATGGAAGACCTCGGCGTCCACGTGGTCCGCAACCCGGCGCTGATCGGCGAGACCGCCAACCGGGTCTTTTCCTGAAGGCATACAGCCACAGAGCCCACCGAGTAAGGCCATAGGCTGGACTCGGTGAACTCTGTGGCGGTTTTTTTCTGAAATATGCCGATCGACCGCCTGGCAGCATTGCTTGCGCCGTCCCTTCCGCTTAAACTACCCCGTTGAAATTATTCACTAACCTCCCGTTTTACGGCGGGTTTCCCGTTATTCAAGCAAATGTATGGAGTCTTGCATGGCCATTGAACGCACCTTTTCCATTATCAAGCCCGATGCGGTCGCGAAGAACGTGATCGGCGAAATCGTCAGCCGTTTCGAAAACAACGGCTTGCGCATTGTCGCGTCGAAAATGGTGCATCTTACGAAAGAACAGGCCGGGGAGTTCTATGCCGTGCACAGGGAGCGCCCGTTTTACCCTGACCTGGTCGAGTACATGACCTCCGGGCCGGTCGTGGTCCAGGTGCTGGAAGGCGAGAACGCCATCATGAAGAACCGCGAAATCATGGGTGCCACCAATCCGGCCGAGGCCGCGCCCGGCACCCTCCGTGCGGATTTTGCCGCGAGTATCGAAGAGAATGCCGTGCACGGTTCCGATGCACCCGAAACCGCGGCGCAGGAAATCGAGTTCTTTTTCAGCGACGGGATCTGCGCGCGGACACGCTGAACGCCCGCTGATACTGCAACATGACCGCATCACCGACAATCAACCTGCTGGATTACGACCGCGCCGGGCTGGAGGCATACTTCACCGCGCGCGGTGAAAAGCCGTTCCGGGCGACCCAGCTGATGAAGTGGATCTACGGCCAGGGGGTGACCGACTTTGCGGCGATGACCAATATCAGCAAGGCGCTGCGCGCCGGACTGGCCGCCGGGACGTCGATTCGACTGCCGGAAATCGCCGCAGACAATGTATCGGATGACGGCTCGCGTAAATGGCTGTTCCGGCTCGAAGACGGAAATTGCATCGAGACGGTCTTTATCCCCGAGGCCGACCGCGGCACCCTGTGTGTCTCCTCGCAGGTCGGTTGCATGCTGAACTGCAGTTTCTGTTCCACCGCCAGCCAGGGATTCAACCGTAACCTGTCAACCGGTGAGATCATTGCACAGGTCTGGATGGCCGCACACCTGCTCGACCAGCGACCGGACGCACCGCGCCAGGTGTCCAACGTGGTCATGATGGGGATGGGTGAGCCGTTGCTGAATTACGACAACGTGGTCCGCGCCATCCGCATCATGCTGGATGACTTCGGTTACGGTCTGTCCAAACGTCGGGTCACACTCAGCACGGCCGGTGTGATACCCGCCATTCAGCGGTTGCGCGAGGACTGTGATGTCAGCCTGGCGGTGTCGCTGCATGCACCCGATGACGCGCTGCGTAACGAGCTGGTGCCGCTGAATCGTAAATACCCCATTGGCGAACTGCTGGACAGTTGCAGGGAATACGTCGGCGAGGGCCGGCGCCGGGTTACCTTCGAATACGTCATGCTTGCCGGCATCAATGATACCGACAGGCATGCGCGTGAACTGGTCAAGTGTCTGCGGGGTGTTCCGGCCAAGGTCAACCTCATCCCGTTCAATCCGTTTCCTGCGACCCGCTACCGGCGCAGCGATCAGTCACGCATCGACCGGTTTTTCGCCATACTGAACCGGGCCGGTATTGTCACCATCACGCGGCGCACGCGCGGCGATGATATCGATGCGGCCTGCGGTCAGCTGGTCGGCGAATTCCAGGACCGGACGCGGCGGCGCGAGCGGGTACAGGCAACCATCCAGGTACAGGGACATGTTCAATAGACGGTTACTGATCAGTATTGCATTCACCCTGTTACTGCCGGCCTGCGCCACCGGCCCGGATTCGCACGACAAGGCCCGCAAATTGTCTGCGGCCCAGGCAAACACACGGCTGGGTATCGAGTACATGCGTACCGGCAATCTGGACAAGTCGCGTAACCGCCTGGAAAAGGCAATCATGCTGGCGCCGGATTATGCCCCCGCACATGATGCCATCGCTGTTCTGTACGATGAGGCGGGCGATGTTGCGCTTGCAGAGAAGCATTACCGGAAAAGTCTGAGCCTGGATCCGGAGAATGGCAGTGCGCGCAACAATTACGGACAGTTCCTGTGCAAGGCGAAACGCTTTGATGAGGCCGAGGACGCGTTCAGGCGCGCGGCGGGCAATCCGTTCTTCAGATCGCCCTGGGTGCCGCAGACCAACGCGGGTATCTGCCTGATGAGCGTGCCGGACAACAAGGGTGCGGAGAAATACCTCAAACAGGCGCTGAAAAGCCAGCCCAGATACGCACCCGCGCTGCTGAATATGGGGAAAATCAGTTTCGATGAGGGAAATTTCCTGAGCGCCCGTGCCTACCTGCAGCGTTACCATGAGGAAAGCGAACCTACCGCGGATAGCCTGTGGCTTGCGATTCGTACGGAAAATGCACTCGGGGACTACCAGGCCTGGGGCAACTATGCCCTCAGACTGAAAAATAATTTTCCCGAAAGCGAGCAGAACCAGCTGCTGCAGGAGTGGGAGAATGAGCGGCGGTCGGGAAACTGACATCAGCGAGCCCGGCCGGTCCGACAACAGTGGCGCCATCGGTGCCCGGTTGAAGGCCGCCAGGGAGGCGCGACGGCTGACTGCGGAAAACGTGGCGCAACAGCTCAAGCTGGATGTATCGGTAATCGATGCACTGGAAAACGATGACAGGCAGCATCTGCCGGCGCCGATATTCGTCCAGGGCTACCTGCGCAGTTATGCGCGCCTGCTGGATCTGCCGGAAGACGAACTGGCAAATGATTACACCCGTCAAAGCGGCGAGCTGCCGCCGCTGACCGTGAATCGCAAGTCTGCCGGCAAGCCTTCCCTGCGCTTGCCGTCGGCAACCTTGATACGGAATGTCATCCTGGTGATGCTTGCAGTGGTCCTGCTGTGGCTGGCATACCCGTATGCGAGCAGGATGCTGGATTCGCAGAACCTGCCGGACGATGAACAGTCGCCGGGGTTCCTGGAAATACCGCCCCCGGAGCGCTGAGCGCCGCGGCACAGCCGCTGCGAAAACTGCAGACAGACACACCGGATCACTTTACGGAACAGACCGGATACATGGCCAAGACAATACAGGCCGTCCGGGGTATGAATGACATACTCCCGGCGGAAACATCAGCCTGGCAATACCTGGAAGACACGCTGCGCGAGGTCGTACACGCCTACGGCTACCGCGAGATCAGGTTGCCGTTGCTGGAAAAGACCGAGCTGTTCAGCCGCTCCATCGGTGAGGTCACGGACATCGTCGAGAAGGAGATGTATACCTTCGACGACCGTAACGGCGACAGCCTTACACTGCGCCCCGAGGGGACGGCAAGCTGTGTGCGTGCCTGTATGCAGCATGGTTTGCTGCACAACCAGGTGCAGCGGCTCTGGTATGGCGGTCCGATGTTCCGCCATGAACGGCCGCAGAAAGGCCGCTATCGCCAGTTTCACCAGGTCGGTGTCGAGGCCTTCGGTATGCCCGGTCCGGATATCGATGCGGAAATGATCTTCATGACGGCGCGCATGTGGGCGCGGCTGGGCCTCAGGGGCGCCAGGTTGCAGGTCAATTCACTCGGCACGCCGGCCGCGCGGGCGGCCTACCGCGAGGCGCTGGTCGATTACCTGCGCACGCATGCAGACCGGCTGGACGAAGACAGCACGCGGCGTCTGCACAGCAACCCCCTGCGTATCCTGGACAGCAAGAACCCCGATATGCAGGCACTGATTGCCTCGGCACCGCAGCTGCCGGATTACCTGGATGAGGAATCGCGCGAGCATTTCAGCGGGTTTTGCAGTCTGCTCGATGCGGCGGGGGTGGCCTACGAGGTCAATCCGCGGCTGGTACGCGGGCTGGACTACTATTCGAAGACGGTATTCGAATGGGTGACGGACCAGCTCGGCGCGCAGGGTACCGTGTGTGCCGGAGGGCGCTTCGATGGCCTGGTGGAATATCTCGGCGGTCGTCCCACGCCGGCATTCGGCTTCGCCCTCGGCCTGGAACGGTTGCTGGCATTACTGCTGTCCGCTGATGCACAATTACCCGTCAGCGATCCGCATGTATATATGGTACTGTCCGGCCACGGAGCGACGCAGCGAGGACTGGTGCTCGCTGACGAGCTGCGCAATGCGGTCACGGGATTGCGCTTGCAGGTCAATTGCGGCGGCGGCAGCTTCAAGAGCCAGTTCAAGCGGGCGGACCGGAGCGGGGCAGCCTTTGCGCTGGTTCTTGGCGAGGACGAGGTTGCACAGCAAACCGCGGTCCTCAAGCCGCTGCGCAGCGATGCAGATCAGGAGGTCCTCGCGCAGTCCGGTCTGGCTGCGCGGATCGGTCGCCTGTTTTCAGATGATCCAGCCGGGCAGGACTGCTGACAGCAGCCCGTTGACGGCAGGTACAGGAGCGGTTGATGGATACAGAAGACCAACAGCTTGAAGAGCTGAAAAAATGGTGGAAGGAAAACGGCAGCTCGATCATAACGGGTGTCGTGCTCGGCCTTGCCATCCTGTTCGGTGCCCGGGCGTGGTTTGCCTGGCAGGAACGTACCGCGCAGCAGGCATCAGCCGTCTACACCGTCATGATGAATGATATGCAGGCGGGCGACGTCAAGGCGGCAAGCGACAACGCCGGAGTACTGATCGCGGACTTCAGCAGTACGCCCTATGCAACACTGGCCGCGATGCTGCTGGCGAAGTTCCGCATCGAGGACAATGAGCTGGATGCCGCCAGGACGCAGCTGCAGTGGGCGCTGGACAATGGCAGCGACGAACTGCGCGACACCGCGCGAGTGCGCCTCGCCCGGTTGTTGATCAGTCTCGAGGATTACGATACCGCACTCGGCCTGCTGCAAGAGGCGGAGGCAAGTGTCGGGCAGGATGGTGTACTCAGCGAGTTGCGCGGTGATATCCACAACCTGCGCGGCGAGGCGCAGCAGGCGGTCGACGCCTACCAGGAGGCACTGTTACTGATGAACCTGGAGTATCCCGGGCGCCACCTCGTGCAGCTTAAATTCGACAACGCCGTCGTCCTGGCGGCGCCGTCCATGGATGATTCACTGTGATTCGTAGTCTTGCAATCATGCTGTTGCTGGGCCTTGCCAGCGGCTGCTCCACGTTTAAATCCTGGATGCCGGGCATGCTGGAAGGCGAAGATAATGCCGTACCGCCGACCGCACTGACGCCGGTCGAAAAACCGGTTGAGCTCACGCGTCGCTGGAGCCGCGATATCGGCGTGGGTCTGGATGAATTCAATCTGAACCTGCGCCCGGCCGTGCGCGACGGGCGTGTGTACGCGGCTGACCGGGAAGGCCGCATTGTGGCGATCGACGCACTGTCGGGCGACGAGATCTGGACCGTGAAAACCGGTGCGCTCGTATCTGCCGGCCCGGGCGTCGGCGAAGGGCTGGTCCTGCTCGGCACCAGCAATGCGAAGGTCATTGCGCTCGATGCCGACGACGGTAGCGAGCGCTGGCGTGCAGAAGTGAGCAGTGAAGTCCTGTCCGTGCCGCAAACCGATTTCGAGAAAGTGATCGTGCAGAGCGCGGATGGCAACTTGACCGCACTGTCTGCAAGCGACGGGGAGTCGTTGTGGATCTATGACAGGAGCGTGCCGGTACTGACCCTGCGCGGCACGAGTACACCGGCGGTGCAGCAGGGAGTGGTCGTTGCCGGATTCTCCAGCGGCAAGCTGGTCGCGCTCGACGCGGAAAAGGGCCTGGTTGCCTGGGAGACAAGCGTCGCGATCCCGCAGGGCCGCTCTGAACTCGAGCGTATTGTCGATATCGACGGCGACCCTGTCATTGTCGGCGGTGCGGTGTTCGTGACGACCTACCAGGGCCGCGTCGCCGTGGTCGAGTTGCGCACCGGCACGCTTGGCTGGAAGCGCGACCTGTCCTCGTATGCCGGGCTCGGCGTGGATTATGCACAGGTGTACGTGACAGACGAGAACAGTCATGTCTGGGCACTGTCTCGCGATACCGGTTCCGCCGCGTGGAAGCAGGACAAGCTCGCGAACAGGAAACTGACCGCACCGGAACCGTTCGATGGCTATATTGCAGTCGCTGATTACGAAGGCTACGTGCACCTGTTGTCGCGCTACGACGGAAAAATCTCCGGTCGCACGGAGGTGGACGGAAAAGGTGTGAGCGTGCAGCCGCTGGTTGTCGACGATGTGCTTTACGTCTACGGGAATTCAGGCAAGCTGGCCGCCTTCACGCTCGAATAATCCGGTGCCGGTGACCCCGCCGCTCCGCTCTGCACAGCAATCAGAATCATGTTGCCGGTTATCGCACTCGTTGGACGGCCGAATGTCGGCAAGTCGACCCTGTTCAATCGCCTGACGCGTTCACGCGATGCCCTCGTGGCGGATTACCCGGGCCTCACCCGCGACCGTCAGTATGGCGATGGCATGCTTGGAGACCGTGCCTGTATCGTGATTGATACCGGTGGTCTCGGTGAGGCAACGAACGACCTCGACAGCCTGATGGCGCAACAGGCCTGGCAAGCGGTAGAGGAGGCGGACCTGGTCCTGTTTCTCGTTGATGTGCACGACGGCCTGACGGCGAGTGACGAGGCCGTGGCCGATGCCCTGCGCCGCACCGGCAAGCCGCTACTGCTGGTCGCCAACAAGATAGACGGGACCAACGCCGACACGGCACTGATCGATTTTCATGCGCTTGGCCTCGGCGAACCGCTGCCGTTGTCGGCAACGCAGGGTCGTGGTTTTGCGGCACTCACCGAACGTGCAGTCGAATATGTCCCACCGGTGCCGGACACGGCTGTCGATGAACTGGACGCCGACAGGATCCGGGTCGCCGTGGTCGGGCGTCCGAATGTCGGCAAGTCCACCCTGATCAATCGCATGCTGGGCGCAGAGCGCGTGCTGACCTTCGACATGCCGGGCACCACGCGCGACAGCATATTCATTCCGTTCGAGCGGGACGGCAGGGGATATACCCTGATCGATACGGCCGGTGTCCGGCGCCGGGCCCGTGTCCACGAGGCTGTGGAGAAGTTCAGCGTCATCAAGACACTACAGGCAATCGATGCGGCGCATGTGGTGATCCTGGTGCTTGATGCACAGCAGGAAATCAGCGAGCAGGACGCCAGCCTGGCCGGATATATTGCCGACAAGGGGCGCGCACTGGTGATCGCCGTCAACAAGTGGGACGGCCTGGATACGCATGAACGCAGCCGCATCAGGGACCAGCTGGACAGAAAGTTGCCGTTCCTCGAGTTTGCCGCGACCGTGACTATCTCGGCACTGCACGGCACCGCTGTGGGTGAGCTGTTTCCGCTGATTGCATCCGCTTATGCCTCGGCGATGCGGGAACTGTCAACACCGGCACTAACCGGCCTGCTCGAGCAGGCCGTGCAGCAACATCAGCCACCGCTGGTACACGGGCGCAGGATCAAGTTGCGCTACGCACACCAGGGCGGGCGCAACCCGCCGGTCATTGTCATACACGGCAACCAGACCGAGCGGGTGCCGGCCACCTACCGGCGTTATCTTGCCAGGTACTTCTCGGACAAGCTGAAACTGTCAGGCACGCCGGTTCGTATCGAGTTCCGGACCGGGAAGAATCCCTTCAAGGGGAAAAAGAACGTGTTGACGCCGCGCCAGGTAAAACGCAAGGCGCGCCTGAAACGGCATGTGCAGAAAAAGGAGCGTTGAATTTGTTGTTCCTTTGGGGGCCGCTGTAGGAGCGCGGGAACGCGCGAATAATTCGCGGCGCTGCGATATTACCTGTTGAATCGCGCACGCGGTGCGCTCCTACAATGGATGCGCTTTCACCTGTAACAATGGTTGACGCTGTTTGGCCAGCCGCTTGGCGGCACGTCTTTTCTGTGCCGTGTGGATGGCCTCGTCGCCGAGGTGGGCGTCGCCGTGTTCTTTAGCCAGACTGATCTGGCGTTCGCGTTCGCGACACCGGGCCTTTTGAGTCTCACTCGTCCGGTCGTGGCAGTGCGGGCAGGAAACACCCGCCTCATATCGCGCGTCCGCCATAGCGGATGTACTCACCGGCATGCGGCAGGCGTGACACTGCGCATAGCGGCCCGGTTCCAGTTGATGGTTGACCGTGACGCGCTCGTCGAAGACGAAACATTCGCCTTCCCAGAGGCTGTCCTCCTCGCTGACCTCCTCGAGGTACTTGAGGATGCCGCCCTTGAGGTGATATACCTCGTCGAATCCCTGCTGTTTCAGGAAGGCGGTGGATTTTTCGCAGCGAATGCCGCCGGTACAGAACATGGCGACCTTTTTGTGCCGTGTCCGGTCGAGCCGCGACCTGACGAAGTCCGGAAATTCGCGGAACGTGGTGGTTTCCGGATTGAGCGCATTCCTGAAGCTGCCGACCCTGTACTCATAGTCGTTACGCGTATCGACCACCAGCACATCGGGATCGCTGATCAGTGCATTCCAGTCGGACGGTGCCACGTAACGGCCCGCATCGCGGTTCGGGTCGATACCGGATACGCCGAGTGTAACGATTTCGCGCTTCAGCCTGACCCGGGTACGCCTGAACGGCAACTGACCGGTCAGTGATTCCTTGTAATCGAGGTCCGCCAGCCGGTGGTCGCTGCGCAGCCAGTCGAGCAGGGCGTCGACAGCCTCGCGGGAGCCCGCAACCGTCCCGTTGATGCCTTCATTCGCCAGCAACAGGGTGCCGCGGATCCCGTTGCTCACCAGCAGGTCATGCAGTGGACCGCGCAGTTCGCGGTAATCGTCCAGTCTGACAAACCGGTAAAGGGCGCAAACGACAATATTGTCCATGACGTCGAGCGGGGGTATCCGGTCAGTGGATCAATCGAGATACTCGAACAGTTTGACGACCTTTTCAACGCCGCCGACCTGGCGTGTGCGCTCACTGACTGCGTCGGCCTCGTTGCGATACACCAGGCCCATCAGGTAGACCACACCGTCTTCCGTGACGACCTTGGTGCGCGTCGGGTCATAATCCGGCAGACCCTTGATGCCGAAGAGGCTGGTCTTGACCTTGGCAGTGATCAACGTGTCATTGCTGCGTGCCGTCAGCGAGGTGGGTGCGGCAATGACAAGTTCATTGTGGACATGACGCACTTTCTCGACACCGCTGACAATGTTCTGTGCCTGTTGTCTGAGGGATTCGGTGGGTGCCTGACCGACCATCAGTACGACACCATTCACACTGATGATGTTGATATGCGTCTGCTGGCTCAATTCCTTTTCACTGCGTATGGCCGACATGGCCTTCAGCTCGATACCCTGATCATCCACGTAGGTGCCGACGGTCCGGCGGTCGTGAACCGCGCCGCCTGTCGCGGCGGCACCGCCGACGACAACGGGGGCGCAGCCATACAATGATGTTGTAACCAGGATGAGTGTCAGCAGGCTGTTAAGCAGTTTCATAGACGTGTTTCTCCTCTCGGGAATACATGGTGGGGATACTGTGGCATGCGACCGTGATTTCAGCACAATGTTCCCGTTGTGTCGGTGTTATTCAATGACGGCAAAGGCATCCCTGATCCATTCAATCGTATGCTCCGGCCCGTCAATGGCCACAACATCAAAGCGGCAGCCTGTCCGGGCAGCGTGCGGCCGGGCCTGCAGGTATTGCCTGGCGCAGGCAGACAGTCGTGTCTGTTTGTGCCGGTCCACGCTTTCCGCGGCGCTGCCGAAGCTGGCCTGCCTGCGGTATCGTACCTCAACGAATACCAGGGTGTCTGCATCCCGCAGGATAAGGTCGATCTCGCCGCGTCGGCAGCGGTAATTCCGCTCCAGCAGGACAAGACCGCGGTCCGCAAGATAGTGACAGGCACGTTCCTCGGCCGCGCGACCGCGGTCACCGGCCTGCATGTCAGCGTATCGAGCTTGAAGCCTGTGTGTCCGGCGCGTCGGGCTCGAGCAGGACCGGCATGCCCTGGCGAAAAACGGCGCAGCGCAGCGTGCGGTTGAGGTGGCCGTCGTCAGACAGCGACAGGTTGCCGGTGACACCGTGGTAGGCACTGAACATCCCTTCATCCAGTTCGCCGAGGTAGGGAATGACCCGGTAGGCATCGATGCCCAGCGCATACAGCCGTGCATAGCGTATGGCTTCGTTCGGCCAGAATTCACTGATACCCTGCTGCAGGTGGTTCCAGCTGGCGCGCTGTTCCAGTGTCCAGGGCGTATCACAAAAAACAATTCCGTTCATGTCCGCATCCTTGCCGCTGTCCGGCCTGCCCGAATACACGCGTGATGTGGAATAGACGGGGAGGTCGGATGCACGATAGAAATCCAGTTGCGGCCTGATCAGGCGGGCCTGGCGCGGGGCCGCCGCCAGAAAGACAAAATCGGCGTCCTGGCGCCGGCGCGGTTCGAAGTCCAGGTCCCTGCCCAGCTTCCGGGTGAGGTTCTGATGGCGTGCCTTGCTCACATCGAGGTTGAGCAGGTCCTTGAGGACCGGACCATGATCGGCCTTGCCTGAATCGTAGCGTTGTACTTCTGCGACGCGTCCGCCCAGCATTTCCCATTCCCCGGCAAATGCGGTGTACACGCGTTCGCCCCACTCTGTCTCCGGCAGCAATGCAATCGCCCGCGTGTGGCCGCTGCGCCAGGCCAGCCGGGCGACCTCGCGGGCCTCGTCCTCGGGCGCCAGTCCGAACTGGTAGAGGGCCGGGTTGTACAGCGACGGGTCGGTAATCCGGTTGAGCCCCAGCACCTCCACTTCCAGCGGCATTCGGGACGCCAGCGCCTGCACGGATTCCTTGCGCAACGGTCCAATGACGAACTGCGCCCCGTTCGTGACGGCTTCGAGATAGGCCGCCACGGCGCTGTCCGGCGTGTCACCCGAGTCGTAAAAGCGGAGCTGTGGCCGCAGGCTACCCTCGGGGGTGTCGTAATAGGCGGCGGCGATGCCGTCCCTGATCGCATGCGCGGCGCCCGACAGGTCGCCATGCAGGGGAAGCAGGACGCCGATGTGCGCGGGCGGTTGCCCGGCTGCCCGCATGCTGTCGAGCAGGCGGGTCAGAAACTCACCCCCGGCCGGGTGCAACGGATAGCGACGCTGCCAGTGCGGTGTCACTTCGGCCAGGGCATCCGGTTGTTGCAGGTAGAGCCGCGTCAATTCGACCAGTTCCATCCATCCGCCGAGGACGTCCGGCGGGGGCGCGCTGCGCAGTGTCTGCAGTTCCTGGTCGGTCAGGCTGTTTACGGCGTCCCAGATCGCGCGCCGGTTCACCTGCTGTTCTTCCGGGTCCGTCAACAGCGGGTCGAGCAGTACGCGCTCCCTGGCGGCGCGGAAATACTGCGAGTTCTGCAGCCTGGCATCCGCGCGCAAGCGCCGGTAATCCGCGATGAACGGGCCGCTCTCCGGCACCTCCGCCAGCAGTGTCAGGACCGTCTCCGGTTGCTGGCCGGCCAGCGCGATGGCGGCCCGCAGCAGTGTATAGTGCTGGCGATTGTGCTCCGACAACGGCGCCGTCGCCAATTCGTCAAGCAGGGTCGTCGCCCGGTCGGTGTCGTCGCCGCGCACCAGGCTGCCGGCGGCCAGCAGTTGCAGTGTGTGACGTTCGGCCCCGGCGGCCGTGCGGGCGGCGTTCAGGTATAACTGTGCCGCACCCTGGTGATTGCCGTCGGCCTCGAGCTGTTGCGCCTGTTGCTGCAACCGCTCCAGGCTGCTGCCCGGTGCGATGGTCATGACCTGGCCGCAGCCGCTCAGGAGGGCGGTCAACAGGGTGGCGAGCAGGAGGAATCTGGTAATCGGCATCAGGGATAATACGTAGATGGCAGTGGCGGTGACTCTACTGAAAAGCGGCATATTCGTCCACCTTTATGTATTTGTTCCTGTCCCTGCTAGGATGTTCCGGTCATGGGCGCACACGCGAAAAATCCCGGCAAGCTCTACGTGGTGGCCACGCCGATCGGCAACCTGCAGGATATGTCCCCGCGGGCGGTCGAGGTGTTGTCCACGGTCCCGCTCATTGCAGCCGAAGACACCCGTCACAGCAAGAAGCTGCTGGCGCATTTCGGTGTAGGAACACGTCTTGCGGCCCTGCACGACCACAACGAGAGAAGCATGGCCGGCACCCTGGTCCAGCGGCTCGGGCAGGGTGAAGACGTGGCGCTGATCAGTGATGCCGGCACACCGCTGATCAGCGATCCCGGTTATGTCCTTGTGCGCATGGCGCGCGCCGCCGGTATCGATGTACTGTCCGTGCCGGGACCGTCCGCGCTTACCGCGGCGTTGTCGGTCGCCGGCCTGCCGACCGACCGGTTTCGGTTCGAGGGATTTCTGCCGGCGAAACAGGCGGCCCGCCGGCAGCGGCTGGCCGAACTGGCGACCGAGACGGTCACGCTGGTGTTTTACGAGTCCAGCCACCGGATCGTGGATTCACTGGCCGACATGGCCGGGTGTTTCGGGGCTTCCCGCGAGGCGGTCGTGGCCCGCGAACTGACCAAGGTCTTCGAAACGGTCCGCGCCGGCACGCTGGGCGAGCTGTGCCGGGAAACCGGTGAGGATACCCGGCAGCAGAAGGGCGAGTTCGTGGTCATGGTGCAGGGCGCCGCCATGGATGAGACTGCGCTGGATGAGCAGGTCTGCCATACACTCGCAGTGCTGCTGGAGGAATTGCCACTGAAACAGGCCGCCGCACTGGCGGCGAAAATAACCGGTGTGGCAAAGAACCGTTTGTATGAGTATGGACTGAAAATTAAAGATGCTTAGGCGGGCGGTCCGTTGTTGACCGATCCCTCATAATTGTAAATGCAGGGTGCGCTGTGCGCACCGGGTGTTTATACCACTGGAACATGGTGCGCACAGCGCACCCTGCAAGTTTTCCTGGGACCGGTTCAGGTCGGAAGTTGACCTGCAGACTGAATTGAAGGGTAATTGCGCGGTAGCGCAAAACGATCAAGACCGGAAATTCAACAGTTGTTCGCGAATGAGTGATTATGCTTGAAGTGGCCGTAGCCTCCGGCAACCAGCTTGCGGCGGATGCCGGCGCGCGGGTGGCGCAGGAGGGGGGAAATGCGGTTGATGCGGCCATTGCCGCGTCACTGGTTTCCTGTGTGGTCGAGCCCGGGGTCTGCTCGCTGGCGGCGAGCGGTTTCCTGACCATCTGGCCACCCGGCGAGGCCCCGGTGATGATAGACGGCGCCGCGGTCATGCCCGGTACGGGGCTGCCGAAGAGCCGCTTCGGGCAGGCCACCGCGGAGGTCATGCTTGAGTATGGCGGCGGTATGCGCACCACGGTGGGTCACGGTTCGGTGGCAGTGCCCGGTAATCTGGCCGCCTATGCACTCGCCTCCAGACGCTATGGCAAGCTGCCATGGCGCGTGCTGGTCGAACCGGCCTGGGAGCTTGCGCGCGACGGCTTTCCCCTGTCGGAGGCTTCCTATCTCTATCTGCAACTCACCCACGAATCGATCTACGGCTGGGACAAACATAGCCTGGAGACGTTTTATGATGCTGACGGCGAACTCTATAAACCAGGCAGCATGGTACGCATCGAGCACCTGGACGAAAGCCTGCGCAGTATTGCCGACGGCGGCGTGGACGAATTCTACCGGGGTGATCTGGCCAGGCAGATCACTGCCTACATCGAGGCCCATGGGGGCATTCTTACCCGCCGGGACATGGCAGGCTACCAGGCACTGCAGTCACCAACACTTGATGTACAGCTGAATGACTGGACGGTGGCAACCGATTCTCCGCCGGCACTGGGTGGTGCGGTGCTGGTCGCCATGTTGCTGCTGATGGGCGACCGGCCGCAGGATATCTGGACGCCGGCAGAACTCGAACACCTGATTCGCGTCCAGGAGGCGGTGCTGGATTTCCGTTACGACCACCTCGACGGTAGCGAGGACCTGCCGGGTGATGTGCAGAAATTACTCGAACAGGCTTCGGCAGGGGATTTACGCAGCTTTCTGTCATCGCCTTCAACCGTGCATGCCTCGGCCGTCGATTCTGCCGGCCTGGCCTGCTCGGTCACGGTATCGGCGGGGTACGGGTCAGGCGTGTTGCCGCCGGGCACCGGCATCTTCATGAACAACAGCCTGGGTGAACTCGAACTGAACAGGCGCGGCGTACACGTGTGGAGCCCGGGCAGCCGCCTGCCATCCAATATGGCACCGACCGTGGCACGTCACCGCGACGGCGCCGTGCTCGCGATCGGTTCACCCGGTGCCAGCCGGATTACGACGGCAATTCAGCAAACCCTGGTCAACTTCATGCAGCTGGGTATGCCGTTACAGGCCGCTGTGGATCATGCGCGTCTGCATGTCGAAGAGGCCGACGGCCACATGCTGGTCGCCTATGAGGAGGCCCTGCCGGTACATCAGCTGGATGTGCCGCAGCGCATGTTTCCGGGCATCTCCATGTATTTTGGCGGCGTGAGCGCAGCGCTGTGGGACCCGCGCGAGGGTTTTGTTGTCGCGGCTGACCCGCGACGTGCCGGGGGGACGGCATTGTGTGGCAACGTACAAATTCAATAGCTGCTTTGACCTCGGTTATATTGCAAATTTCATATTCTGGCAGAAAGCGTAAGTTGCCGGGGTAAGCGGTTGGATTCCCAGCTAAAAGGCAAACCTTTTGAAATATTCACGTGATTTGACAGAATCAGTGCCTGGTAAGTAGTTTCCCTTTCATGCGGCACTTGGCTATATTTACGCGCCGGCAGCAGGTTTAAACTGCTTGCACCCGCCTATTTGCTATCATGGAAGTGAAGATTGGCGAGTGACGCAAAATAGCAACAACGTTAATCGATCAGGTAGATAACAGGTGGTGGCCGATTCTTTATCGCAGGCGACTATTTACGCATAGACGCCAGATTATGTACAAAGTCCCCATGGAAAATACGGAGGGGCGCTTGTTATGAATCTAACCGAGTCAGGCGTCATTCCCCTTGATTGCCGCCTTGCCTTCCTTCCGGAACTTACATGCCCGTGGTCCTCTGTTGTATTGGCAATGGCAGTTTGTATTGCAAGCATCTTCTGGACCGGGGTGGCGGCAAGCGAACAGGGTCAGAAAACAACGATTCAAGTTGCGGCTGCCGTCAGCGCCAGCAGGTTCTCGCAACTGGACGCGCTGACCGCAAAGGCGCAGGCAAACGGTCAGGTTCCCGTGATACTCAGGTTAAACATGAACTTCAAGGCGGAAGGCAATCTTTCCACCCCCGGGGTTATTGCGCAGCGGAACGCCATCGCAGATGCACAGACTGCCGTCATTCGTCCACTGATGGGGATGAATGCAACTAATGTAAAAAAATACCGGTATGTGCCCTATATGGCCATGACGGTAAACGCTACTGCCCTGCAGGCCCTTGCAAAAAATCCGAAACTAGCCGGTATCAGCGAGGACGTAGCCGTTCCGCCTACGCTGGCTGAAAGCACGGGCGTGGTTGGTGCCAGTGCAGCCTGGGGACTGGGTTACGACGGCAGCGGATGGGCTGTGGCAGTACTGGACACGGGGGTCGATAAAAACCACAACTTCCTTTCCGGAAAAGTTGTCTCCGAAGCGTGCTATTCGACTAACGGAGTTGGCTCAACGTCACTTTGCCCGGGTGGTGTTGCTGCTTCTACCGCAACAAACTCTGGTTTGAACTGCCCCCTTTCCACTGATGGCTGCGATCACGGCACACATGTGGCCGGCATAGTTGCGGGCAAGGACTACACGCCCAATGGGCCTGGCTACAATGGTGTCGCCCGCGGCGCAAATATCATCGCCATTCAGGTTTTCTCCCAGTTCACCGGGACCGACTGCACGGACTTTGGCCTGCCCAGTCCTTGCGCACTCAGTTATTCGTCCGATCAAATGTTTGGGCTGGAACGAGTGTATGCACTCAGGACAACATTCAATGTCGCCTCCGCAAACATGAGCCTGGGCGGTGAACTCTATACATCTAATTGTGACGGCAACAGCCTGAAAGCAATTATTGATAATTTGCGGGTTGCCGATATTGCCACCGTCATCGCCTCCGGTAACAATTTCTCTACTACAGCGATAAGCGAACCCGCCTGTATCTCCTCGGCGATAAGTGTGGGTGCGGCCTGTGACAGTGCCACGGCTGGCTTTGGGTGTACTGCGGTTGACGATATCCCGGATTATTCGAACATCGCTTCTTTCATTTCACTGCTGGCGCCAGGATCACGGATCTCGTCTTCCACGCCTGGCACAAACACATTTGGTAGCAAGCACGGCACCTCTATGGCGGCGCCGCACGTTGCCGGGGCCTGGGCGTTGATGAAGCAGCGAGACCCGGGTGCCACGGTTTCGACAATACTTGCCGCTCTGCAGAATACAGGTACTCTCGTTGATGATCAGCGCGCCACAGGTTCGATCACAGGGATGCGGCGTATCAACGTCGACAGTGCACTCCTGCCACCGATTACCGCGCCGACATTTGTCTTTCCGTCAGGCGGTGAAACCCTGGACGCCGCCACCACGATTGACGTGACATGGAATACCAACGGGGCACCGCCGAGTTCATACTACGACCTGGCATACAGGGATGATTGCACACCCGACGTATACTTCAGTGACGACATGGAGAGCGGCAGCGGCCTGTGGAGCATAGCCCATGGAGCGGGCACCCTTGACTGGATACTGGGCACAGGTAACCCGCGCAGCGGTACCGGCGCCTGGTTTGCCAGCGACCCGGGCACTGTCAGCGACCAGTATCTGTCCTTGGCCGGTTTGGTAACGGTGCCGGCCAACGGCCAACTCGGTTTCTGGCACAGCTATAACACGGAGGCCAATTATGACGGCGGCGTGGTGGAGATCTCGACTGACGGCGCTGTCTGGAATGACCTGGGGCCCTACATGACGCAGGGTGGTTACAACAGCACGATTTCCCTGGTGTACGGCAGTCCGATCGGTGGCCGTGCCGCGTTCAGCGGTAATAGTGGCGGCTATGTCGAAACGCTGGTCGACCTGGACAGTTACGCGGGGCAGGACGTATATATACGTTTCCGCATGGCATCGGATTCAAGTGTAACCGGAAACGGCTGGTATGTAGATGACGTGTCGCTTGTCGGTGGTGTGTCCCCGTGGACACCCATTGGTACGACGTCACCCGGGGCCAGCAGTTTGCCATGGACTGTCCCGTTGATTACCGGTGGTGATTATTGCCTGAGTATCCAGGGCATGGCACCAGGCTATACGAACTCTCTACAGGTAATCACAGCCGCCTTTACTGTCTCTGACGCTGACAGTGACGCTGATGGCCTCAATAACATCTACGAAGTTACCGTGCTCGGAACAAATCCGGAGAGCGTGGACAGCGATGGTGACGGACTGGCTGACGGTGCCGGTGGTGTGGTACCGCTTGCTGTCCTGCCAGGCGGAGTTGACGTGAACGGAGACGGGTTTGTCGACGGTGAACTGGATTACGGTACTGACCCTGCAGATGCTGACTCGGATAATGATGGTGTCGCTGACGGGGATGAAGTAAGTCTGTACGGAATCGATCCAGCTGTTTCCAATGTGGGTGATGTAGGACCGAGAGGGAGTCCGGATAATCTGGTTAACCCTGGTGATCTCGTCGTGCTGACCCGTTTGGTAACCGGAGTGATCCAGCCAACAGCACTTGAATCTGTGCTGGGCGATATCAACAGTGACGGCCAGCTTAATGCCGCAGATTTGCTGCTTTTGCAACAGGCAATATTGACTGGTACAGCCCCTTGATTCCATTAAACAGGGCTAAATATCTCACCGGTACCAATACCTGCAGCAGTCCGGCTATTCAGTAGCGGCATATTGGGGCTGATCAGAATAGCAGGATGCAAGAAAGCATAAGTGCTCATTACTGCACCAACAGCGGCCCTTTCGGCAGCCGTTTTTTGTTTCTGGCTGAACTGGCACAGCGAAATCGGACATTCTTCTGGGTGTTCGTTCCTTCGATGACCCGAGAACTACCAAGGTGGTTGCCTGCATCGAAGATCCATTGGTCAGTAAGAAGATACTGACGCGCCTGGAAGAGGAGATCGGACACAGGCTCTGACTGTTTAATTAGATATATTGTCCCCTGGAAATAAACGTATACTGCCCCCTGTATATATGGACGTGGCGGGGATTCATGCAGTGAGTGATTTAAACGATGAAGCCTGCCAGGTTCAGGTACTTTGCCCCATTGAAAGCACGGATTACCATGAAGACATAGTCTGCCCTCCTTTTCTGCTTCGTGTGTTTTAATTCTAAAATTCGTGCCTGGTTTGTAAATTCCCTGCTTGTGCTGGTGGTGTCAGCTTCCACCCTGGCTATTGCCGAGTACGGGCTTGCATTGCTGGGTTTTCCGGTCAAGGCCCCACTCAGGGTTGCTCATCCCCGCGACTATTCTGAACTAAGAAAGAGCGGTGAGTTTGAGTATGTATTTAACACCAATGACGAGGGCCTGCGCTACAGAACCTTGCCGCTTGCAAATAAGACCGGCGAGTATCGTGTCTTTGTCGTGGGAGATTCGTTTACGGAAGGTGTCGGGGTGAACGACGGTGAACGATTTACGGATCTGCTCGAACGGAATTTTCAGCTGTCAGGTGCGCCAGTGCTGTTTATTAATGGCGGGTTGGCCGGGACGGGGCCACTCGAGTATGGCCGCATGTATCTTCATGTCGGCCGAAAATATCACCCTGACGCACTGTTGATAGCCGTATTTGCCAATGATGTGACAAATACCTTCGCGTACCTGAAAAAGGAATGGCTCTATGGCAACATGTCCCCGGACGAGGACTGGATGGATAATAAATCGTTACTGGAACAGTATTTCCCTCGTCTGCTTACACTGCTTTTCAAGGCCGCCGAAAGGACAGCTTTCTCCGCAGGGCGCGCACCGGTTGACTTCCAGAAGGATCTTGAAGATGAGGCCCGGGACAGGGGAATACCGCAGGCTGACATTGATGATATAAAGGCGTCAATTCCTCCCGAGCTGGTTGCCGATGTCAACCAGGGGGCATTCGACAGGTCAATCCTCGGTAACGCAGTTACCAATTCGACTTACTGGGCAGACTCTCTTGATATTGATACGACAATAGCTGATAGGAAGTGGGATAGTGTAAAAACCCTGCTGACAGAAACTGTCAGTCAGGCTAGGAGTGACGGCCTGCAAGTTGCTGTTCTGTATATACCCACCATGTACCAGTATGTCCCGGACAGTCACGATAAAATCAATCCGCAGGTTAAAGCCGGGATAGAAGTGCGACACCACTGGTTGACGGAAACATCAGAACTGCAAAATCGTCTTGCCCGTTGGGTAGATGAGATGCAATTACCGTTTCTCGATCTCACACCGATGCTGCGCGAAGCAAGCCACGACGGGCTGAATGTGATTTATAAGGTGGACGGACACTGGAATTCACTTGGACACAGGTTGGCGGCTGATGCGATTTCTGAATGGATGGCAAGCGAACATGTCTTCGAACTTCCGGTTGCCCGTGCGTCAGAATAGCAGGGAAATTCCGACTTTCTGTGGATTAATAGCTGCAACTGAATGCCCGTTTTACAGTATTAACCGGACGTTCATTTGGATTTGGTGAATGACGTATTTTGGCCGGGTATAGACGTTCAGGATCCACGCATTAGCGGGTTTTCTGTTTGCAGTGAATGTCCGGAACGCAGTGCAAGTCGGACATTTGCATCCTCTAAACCAAAAAATATGTCTGGCAAATACATCTGATTACTGAAACCTATGCTGGATTAATTTGTAGAGAAAAGAAACAAAAATGGCCCCGGAGGGGATAACGATACTGGAATCAGGATCAGGATGACTTCGCTCGAACCGACTTCAGGTGTTCCACATGTTCAATCAGCGCGTCGGTTGTCTCTTTGAGCAGCTCCAGTTCTTCGATGGACAGATCATCGAGTTGCTCCAGATTGTATTCAATCGTATCGATTATTTGCTTCGAGGGGCGCTGCAAGGGGCGCATAAAGTAGGCAGTCACTGTGGCCACAATCGCTCCGAAGAAGAGCAGGGAGCCGAGAATGATCCATATGGCACCGATAAATTCCGCTATGCCGCTTTTTGGCATATCAGCAATGCCCGCGGTGGAAAAAGCGGCAATCCCCCAGTACAGGGCCTTTCCATAGGAGGTTATGGAGGTGCCTTCAGCGCCTTGCTCGCCAAAATAGATACCGGCAGAGAAAAGCATCCATAACGTTATCAGCAGAAAAGTCATATTGATAACGGGTGTGTGAATCACAACATCCCGGATGAACTTCTTGCTCTTCTTTTTCAGGCTTCTCTTCTTGCGGCGCATTGTTTCGCTCTCGTTAACGTATGCTGATGCCCGGCTGCCCTGGCAAGATTACACTTAACCGGTGAAATGGCGAAGCGCTGTGGTCCGAAGTTTGCACCGGCAGATCAGGGTGCGCGCAGTCCAGCCTGCAGGTTTCCCTCGGGACCGGTGCTGGCCGGAATCAGGCATCGTGTTGCTGCAGTGCCCACTCGACATGCTCGCGTACCAGGGATGAGGGGTGCCGTGCGCGGTCTCTGAGTGCCTCGACCACGGCCTGCGTGGAAGTGGCATTGCCCAGCGCCACCGCAATGTTGCGCAGCCAGCATTCATGGCCGATGCGGTGAATGGCGCTGCCCCGGGTGCAGCGTTCGAACTCCGCCTCGTTCCAGGCAAACAGACGCACCAGATCGCTGCTGTCCAGTGCATGCCGGGGCTGGAAGTCGGCCTCACCGCTGTCCTGTGCAAAGCGGTTCCATGGGCACACCAGCTGGCAGTCATCGCAGCCGTAGATGCGGTTGCCGAGCATGGGCCGCAGAGCTTCCGGGATCGATCCGCGCAACTCGATGGTGAGATAGGAGATGCACAGGCGTGCGTCGAGCTGCCGTGGCCCCGTGATGGCGCCGGTCGGGCAGGCATCGATACATGCCTGGCAGTCGCCGCAATGGTCGGTGGCCGGGGTGTCGGACGGCAGTTCGAGGTCGGTGTAGAGTTCACCGAGAAAGAACCAGGAGCCTGCGCCTTCGTTGATCAGGTTGGTGTGCTTGCCGATCCAGCCGAGCCCGGCATTCCGTGCGAGTGCCTTTTCCAGCACCGGCGCGCTGTCGGTGAAGGCGCGGTAGCCGAATGCGCCGATCTCCGCGGTGATGCGCTCGGCCAGTTTTTGCAGACGCTTGCGCAGTACCTTGTGGTAGTCGCGGCCGAGCGCATAGCGGGACAGGTAGGCCAGCGCCGGGTCGTGCATGACTTCATCAGCCGCGCGTGCCGCGCCCGGCCAGTAGTCCATGCGCACCGAGATGACGGTGGTCGTGCCGGGCACCAGGTCTGCGGGGCGGCTGCGGCGTGTGCCGTGACGCGCCATGTAGTCCATCTCGCCATGACGGCCGGCTGCCAGCCAGTTCAGCAGGTGTGTCTCGTCTGCATCCAGCCGGGCCGGACAGATGCCGACCTGCTGGAAGCCGAGCGCCTGTCCCCAGTGCTTGATGTCGGCCGCCAGGGTGACTGGATCAGGAGGTGGTTTCGCCGCTGTCATGGGGACTGGATTTGTGCGTGTGCTTCACGGTATGTTGCTGATGTGACGATCCATTACAGCACAGTTGGCGGCCCGGCATGAACCCCGGATCACGTCCGCGGGATAATTACCCGCTGTATCGCGCGGAACAGATGCGCTCACTCGACCGCCATGCCATCGAGGATGCCGGCATTCCCGGCTATACCCTGATGACACGCGCCGCGACGGCGGCGTGGACCGCCCTGCAGGCGCGCTGGCCCGATGCGCGTCAGCTGCTGGTGCTCTGCGGCGGTGGCAACAATGGCGGTGACGGCCTGGTGCTGGCACGCCTGGCACACAAGGCAGGCTGCCAGGTGCGTGTGCTGCAACCGGGTGAGCCGGACAGGTCGGCGGGCGATGCCGCGACCGCGCATGCCGACTGGCTGGCGGCGGGCGGGAAAATCGAGCCGCTGACGGCAGACACGCGGGTCACGGCCGACGTCATCGTCGATGCGTTGCTCGGCACCGGTTTTGCCGGCGCGCTGGCGGGGCAGTGGTGCGAGGTGGTCGACGCGGCCAACGCGGCGCGTGTGCCGATTGTTGCACTCGACATACCCAGCGGCCTGCTGGCCGACAGCGGCCACGTCGAAGGCAGCGTTATTCGTGCTGACCTGACCGTGACATTCATCGGCCGCAAGCCCGGCCTGTATACCGGCGAGGGTCCTGCCTGCTGCGGCGAGATCGTGTTTGACGATCTCGGTGTCCCCGGCGAGCTGTACCAGCAGGTTGCGCCCTGCGCGATGCTGGATGACGGGCTGCGGCCGAACCCGTTCGATGCGCCGCGCCGTCGCACCGCACACAAGGGGGATTTCGGCCACGTGCTGGTCGTGGGCGGCGATCACGGCATGAACGGCGCCGCGCGCCTGGCCGGTGAAGCGGCGCTGCGCAGCGGCGCGGGCCGCGTCAGCCTGGCCACCCGCAGTGCACATGCGGCCAGCCTGGCCGCGGCCTGCCCGGAACTGATGTGCCACGGTGTCGAAACCACCGCTGACCTGAAGAGTTTGCTGGCCAGGACCACCGTGGTGGTCGCCGGGCCCGGCCTGGGCCGGTCAGGCTGGGCGCAGGGCCTGTTGTCGGCGGTACTGGAATCCCCGCTGCCGCTGGTGCTGGATGCCGACGCGCTGAACCTGCTGGCCGGTGAGCCGCTGGCGCGCGGCAACTGGATACTGACGCCGCACCCGGGTGAGGCGTCGCGTTTGCTGGACAGCACCATTGCCGCTATCCAGCAGGACCGGCTGGCCGCCGTGCAGGCATTGCAGGCCCGCTGGGGTGGCACCGTGGTGTTGAAGGGCGCCGGTACACTGGTGTGCGCCGATGCCGCGTTACCGTTTATCTGCAGCACGGGTAACCCGGGCATGGCGACCGCCGGGTCGGGTGATGTACTCAGCGGCATCGCCGGTGCGCTGCTGGCGCAGGGCCTGCCGCTGGCGGACGCCGCGCGTGCCGCCGTCACGCTGCACGGCGCCGCCGGTGATCGCGCCTCGCGGCAGGGTGAGCGCGGCCGGCTGGCGCGCGACCTGATTGCCGAACTGCCCGGTCTTCTGCGTGACTGAGTGATGCGGCTCGAACTGGCGGACGCCGATGCGACCGAGGCACTCGGCCGGCAACTGGCGGCGGGGATGCAGCGCGGCGTTGTCTATCTCGAAGGCGATCTGGGTGCGGGCAAGACCGCGCTGGCGCGCGCGATCCTGCACGGGCGTGGTTACCCGGGCAAGGTCAAGAGTCCCACCTATACCCTGGTCGAACCCTACCGGCTGGGTGAAGAGGTCATTTACCACCTGGATTTGTACCGGCTGTCAGACCCGGAGGAACTGGAATGGCTGGGCCTGCGCGACCTGCTGGCCGAGACCGCGTTGCTGCTGATCGAGTGGCCGGAACGGGGCGCAAACCAGCTGCCGCCACCGGATCTGGTGATTGCGCTGGACCACCACAACGCGGGTCGGGTGGCAAATATGCAGCCTCGAACCGCCCTTGGGCACCATATGTTGGGCAAACTGGAATCCCTATGATTGAACCCGTTAGGGCGGTTATCTCTGCCCAGCCACAGATTTGACGGCTATCCCAAAGAGTTTAAACGTTATTTCTTGCATTCCTGTGCGGGTTATGGCTAGAATCCACAAAAACCAGAAGGGTATTGGGGCAACCAGCAACGTGAAACGGCTACTCACAGGATTGTTCGTCTGGCTCGCAGCCATGTCTGCGGTGCAGGCCGCGACGGAATTCAAGGGCATGCGCCTGTGGGCGGCGCCGGATCACACCCGCGTCGTGTTCGATACCAGCGGACCGGTCAGCCACGAACTCTTTTCCCTGCCGAATCCCGACCGGCTGGTCATCGATGTGCAGGCGGCTGCGGCTGCCGAAACCCTGCAGACTGCCGCGGCCGTTGGTGGCCTGGTCAAGGGCGTGCGTACCGCGATCAACAAGCCGGGCGTACTGCGCATCGTGCTCGATCTCAAGCAGACCGTAAAACCGCGCAGCTTCAATCTCAGTCCGAACGACCGTTACGGCCATCGCCTGGTGGTTGACCTGTACGAGTCCGATGCCCAGGCCGCCCTGAAGAAAGTGGTGGCCACCAAGCCGGCCGTGCTGCGTGACCTCGTTATTGCCATCGATGCCGGTCATGGCGGCGACGACCCGGGTGCGGTCGGCCGCCATGGCACGCGTGAAAAGGACGTCGTGATGTCGATTGCCAGGCGCCTGGCGAAGCTGATCGAGGCGGAGCCCGGCATGCGCCCGGTGATGGTCCGCGAGGGTGACTACTACATCGGCCTGCGCAAGCGGATCGACAGGGCGCGCAAGCACGGTGCCGACCTGTTCATCTCCATTCATGCCGACGGTTTTCGTGACCGCCGCGCCAGCGGTTCGTCGGTCTACGTGCTATCGCGCCGCGGTGCCTCGTCCGAAATGGCGCGTGTGCTGGCGGCCAAGGAAAATGCCGCTGACCTGGCCGGCGGTGTGAGTCTCGACGACAAGGATGAACTGTTGCGCGAGGTGTTGCTCGACCTGTCCCAGACCGCCACCCTCGAGGCCAGTTTCGAAATGGCCGAAAACATGCTGGGTGAACTCAAACGCATCGGCAAGACGCACAAGCGGTCGGTCCAGCAGGCCGGCTTCCTGGTGCTCAAGTCGCCCGATATCCCGTCGATCCTGGTCGAGACGGCCTTCATCACCAATCCCAGCGAGGAGAAACGGCTGCGCAGCCAGAAGCACCAGCAGAAGCTGGCGCGCGCCATGCTGCGCGGCATACGTGATTATTTCGGTTCACACCGGCCGCCGGGCACGCATGGCCTGACGCGCCAGTACGTGGTCAAGAGCGGCGACACCCTCAGCCACATTGCACTGCGCCACCAGGTCAGCCTGAATACCCTGCGCGGCTATAACGACCTGAAATCCGACACCGTGCGGGTCGGGGACAAGCTGCGTATCCCGCCGACACGCGGCAGCTGACGTAATTCTCGCTATTCTGTGACCGGGCCGGGCGGTATCATGCCCGCATGTCCATCCAGGTCCTGCCTACCCAGCTGATCAACCAGATTGCCGCCGGTGAAGTCATCGAGCGGCCGGCCTCGGTGGTCAAGGAGTTGCTGGAGAACAGCCTGGATGCCGATGCCGGTGTGATCGAGATCGATATCGAGCAGGGTGGCAAACAGCGTATCCGCGTTCGGGATGACGGCGTCGGGATCGACCAGGGCGAACTGCCGCTGGCGCTGTCACGCCATGCCACCAGCAAGATCGCCTCGCTGGAGGACCTCGAGCGGGTCGGCAGCCTCGGCTTTCGTGGCGAGGCCCTGCCCAGTATCGCCTCCGTCTCCCGGCTGCAGCTGAGTTCCTGTGCACGCAGCGCAGCGGCCGGCTGGACGGTGCAGGGTGACGGCTCTGACCGCGCCTTCAGTGCGGCACCGGCTGCACACCCGGCGGGGACCACGGTCGATGTCCGTGACCTGTTCTTCAATACGCCGGCACGCCGCAAGTTCATGCGCACGGATACCACGGAATTCAAGCACATCGAAAACGTCGTGCGGCGCATCGCGCTGAGCTGTTTTCCGGTCTCTGTCAGGCTCACGCATAACCAGCGGCCCGTGTTTCACCTGCCGCCCGCAACCGACCTCGCGCAGCAGGAGCGCCGCGTGGCTGAATTATGCGGCAAGGGATTCATGGAGCAGGCCATTCGCATCGAGCACGCTGCCGCGGGACTCGCGCTGCATGGCTGGGTGGCGCAACCGACGTTTTCCCGCAGTCAGCCGGACCTGCAGTTTTTTTACGTCAACAACCGCATGGTGCGTGACAGGACGGTCACGCACGCGATCCGGCAGGCCTACCAGGATGTGCTGTTTCACGGTCGCCACCCGGCCTATGTCCTGTTTTTCAGCATCGATCCGACCACCGTCGACGTCAATGCCCACCCGGCCAAGCACGAGGTGCGCTTTCGCGACAGCCGCCTGGTGCACGACTACCTGTTTCGTACCCTGCACGAGGCGCTGGCCGAGGTCCGGCCGGCCACGGCCCCCGCGGCCCCGCAGCCGGTGCGGGCGCTGGATGCCCTGCAACTGACGGGCGCGGCGGGCGGCGCGGTCCGCCAGCAGCCCATGCGACTGGACGTGCGGGAACAGGTGCAGCGTTACGCTGATCTGCATCCGCCGGTGGCGGTCGAGCCGCCGACGGCCGTGGACGATACACAGCAGGAAGAGTATCCGCTGGGCCATGCCCTGGCGCAGCTGCACGGCGTGTACATTGTTGCGCAAAACCGTGACGGGCTGGTGCTGGTCGACATGCATGCAGCACATGAGCGGATCACCTACGAACACCTCAAGGCCGCGCGCGCGGGTGAAGGCATTCGCGCGCAGCCGCTGCTGGTACCGTTGCCGCTCGATGTCAGCGTGCGCGAGGCCGAGCTGTGCGAAACGCACCGGCAATGGTTCGCCGAACTGGGCCTGGAGATCGACCGCCAGGGCATGGAACAGCTGGTCGTGCGACAGATACCGGCGCTGCTGGAGGGGGCGGATATCGCCGCGCTGGTACGTGACGTGTTGTCCGACCTGCTGGAGCATGGCCGTAGTGACCGCATCAACGAGGCCATCAACGAGCTGCTGTCGACCATGGCCTGCCACGGATCGGTGCGCGCCAACCGGCGCCTGACGCTGGCAGAGATGAACGCCCTGCTGCGTGACATGGAGATCACGGAACGCAGCGGCCAGTGCAACCACGGCCGCCCGACGTGGATACAGATCAGCCTGCCGGAGCTGGACAAGCTGTTTTTGCGCGGGCGGTAAAAAAAGTTCTCGCGCAAAGCCGCCAAGGCGCAAAGAAAATATAATTACTGCATAACACCGGGTAGCGATAAAATTCTTGCGTCATTCCCGCGCACGACTGCAGGGAGAAGGTGAGACCGGGAACCGGTCGAGAGGCTGGCCTGGGCCATGCAGGAGGTAGAGCAATGCATGGAGCAATTGCCGAGGCGGGAATCCAGTTTGTGCAAAGGCGGCTCCAGTTGGGCATTATCCTGGACGATATATTGCACTTGAAATTTTAACTGGCAGTGGTGGAATTTGATTCTGTCTGCACTGTTCCGGGCTGGATCCCCGCCTGCGCGGGGATGACAGGATTGATATTATTCCCGGGGCTTATTATTTCGAGCGCAGCGTTAAAGTATATTGTTTTTATTTTTCTTTGCGCCCTGGCGACTTTGCGCGAGGCCGGTTTTTTAAGTGCCAGACAAATCCCTGCCACAAGCCATCTTCCTGATGGGGCCGACGGCCTCGGGCAAGACCGCGGCCGCCATGGAGCTGGTCAGGCATTTTCCGCTCGAGATCATTAGCGTCGATTCCGCGCTGGTCTATCGCGGCATGGATATCGGCACGGCCAAACCCGGCGCTGACATCCTGCGGGTCGCGCCGCATCACCTCATCGATATCCGCGACCCGTCAGAACCCTACTCGGCCGCGGAATTCAGGGAGGATGCCCTCGTGGCAATGGCGGATATCCGGGCACGCGGGCGGGTCCCGCTGCTGACGGGTGGCACCTTCCTGTATTTCCGCGCCCTGGAGTACGGCCTGTCGGACCTGCCGGCGGCTGACCCCGCAGTGCGCGAACGGCTTGAGGATGTCCTGCGCCGGGAGGGACTGCCGGCGATGTATCAACGTCTGCAGTCAGTCGATCCGGCGGCTGCCGCGCGCATCCACGCGACCGACCCGCAGCGCATCCTGCGTGCGCTGGAGGTCTACGAACTGACCGGGCAACCGCTGAGCGCACTGCATGCAACGGGGCGCGGCGAGCCGCTGCCCTGGCGTGTTCTCAAGCTGGGCCTGGTACCGGCCGACCGCGCCGTGCTGCATGCCCGTATCGGACAGCGCCTGGCCACGATGCTGGCCGCCGGTCTCGAGGGCGAGGTGCGGGCCCTGCAGGCGCGCGGCGATCTGCAGGCCGAACTTCCCGCGCTGCGCGCGGTCGGTTATCGACAGATGTGGGCGGCACTGGAAGGCCGGGAAAATATGGACGAGGTGGCGGAACGAATCCTGGTGGCGACCCGCCAGTATGCACGGCGCCAGCTGACCTGGCTGCGCGGCGAGCCGGACGTGGAGTATTTCGAGCTGGATGATGAACGCCTGGTCCAGCAGTTGCAGCGGCGTCTGGACGAATGGCTCGATCTGACCATGATAAAAAATTAAGCCTGTGATTGCGCTGGAATTTTTAGTATTATCCCGAATATAGAAATGTACTATGATGGAACCCATGGCGTACAGGGCGTAAGCCTGCACCCGCGGCACAAGAAAAAAAGGAGATAATGAAATGAACAGAGGACAATCTTTGCAGGATCCATTTCTGAATGCACTACGCAAAGAGCGAGTCCCGGTATCCATTTACCTGGTTAACGGCATCAAGTTGCAGGGCCAGATCGAATCGTTCGACCAGTTCGTGGTGTTGTTGAAAAACGCCGTCAGCCAGATGGTCTACAAGCATGCCATTTCGACCGTGGTACCAGCACGCAACGTGCGCATGCAGTCAGGCGACGATGAGGGTGGAGCAGACCCCGGCAATGCCTGATGGCAATTGTTCATGAATAGGTGGTTATTTGTTCGAACGACCTGAGACCGGTGAGCGGGCCGTTCTGGTCCATATCAATTTTCCCGAGGGTGCCGACGAGGAAGACCTGCAGGAGTTTACCGATCTGGTGAACTCCGCCGGTGCCGTGCCCGTGGCCACCGTGACCGGCACGCGCAGCAGACCGGAGCCGCGACTGTTCGTCGGACGGGGCAAGGCCGAAGAGATCCTGAATGCCGTGCGCAGCAACGCGGCCGATGTGGTGATATTCAACCATCCATTGAGCCCCAGCCAGGAACGCAACCTCGAACGGCTGCTGTCCTGCCGGGTGCTGGCCCGTACCGGCCTGATCCTCGATATCTTCGCGCAGCGGGCGCGTTCGTTCGAGGGCAAGCTGCAGGTCGAGCTGGCGCAACTCAAGCACCTGTCCACGCGCCTGGTGCGTGGCTGGACGCACCTCGAACGGCAAAAGGGCGGTATCGGCCTGCGCGGTCCGGGTGAAACCCAGCTGGAGTCTGACCGGCGTATGCTGAATGCACGGATCAAGGTGATTAATCACCGCCTGGCGAAGGTGGAACGGCAGCGCGATCAGGGCCGGCGCTCGCGCCAGCGCGCCGAAGTGCCGACCGTGTCGCTGGTCGGTTACACCAATGCCGGCAAGTCGACGCTGTTTAACACGCTCAGCGGGGCGAATGCCTACGCGGCCGACCAGCTGTTCGCCACGCTCGACCCGACCCTGCGTCGCGTCGATGTGCAGGGCGTCGGTCCGCTGGTGCTGGCCGATACGGTCGGCTTCATCCGGCACCTGCCGCATGACCTGGTCGCCGCCTTCCGCGCCACGCTGGAAGAAACCCGCAAGGCGGACCTGCTGTTGCATGTGGTCGATGCGCAGGACGCCGACAGGCATGCGCACATGGAGCAGGTCAATGAAGTGCTGCATGAAATCGGTGCCGGTGAAGTGCCGCAAATCCGCGTATTCAACAAGATCGATCTCGGTGATGACACGCCGCGTATCGAGTACGATGCCAATGGCCAGGTCAGCCGGGTATGGGTCTCGGCCGTGACCGGCGCCGGCCTCGACCTGCTTGCGGAGGCTCTGACCGAGCACTTCCAGGGCAGCCAGGTGCGCGGCTGGCTGCACCTGTCACCGGCGGCAGGCGCAACCCGGTCGGCCCTGTACAATATCGGCCAGGTGCTCGCCGAGCGGGTCGACCAGGATGGCAGCTGGTGGCTGGAAATCTGCATGGCGCAGCGAAATGTCGACAAACTGGTCCGCGAATCGACGGGCGATTGCCGGTTTTATCCGGCCGGGAGCGTCGATAATGTTGCGGGCGCTGCGCAAGCTTCATAAACTTGTACACTTGTGCCGTCTGCCTGTTGCGGAAACGCATGTCGGCGGGCGGCGATAACCGGAGTTAATATATGGCTTGGAATGAACCGGGTGGGAACAATCGCGACCCGTGGGGCGGCCGGGGTGGCAAGGACGGCCCGCCGGACCTTGATGAAGTGGCGCGCAAGATGCGCGATCGCATGAGCAGTATTTTCGGTGGTGGCAGAAAGGGCGGGCGCGGCGCCAGCCCGCTCAATTTCAGCCTGATCGCCGTCCTGGCGATTGCCGCCTGGGTGCTGTCCGGTATCTATATCATCGAGCCCGCCGAGCGCGGCGTGGTCCTGCGCCTGGGGGAATATCTGAAAGTCACCGGACCGGGCCCGCACTGGTACATGCGCGGTATCGAGCGTGTGGACAAGGTGGATGTCGACCAGGTGCGTACCGTGACACACCGGGCAAAGATGCTGACCAGGGATGAAAATATCATCCAGGTCGAGCTGGCGGTCCAGTACCAGGTGCGTGATGCGCAGGAATACCTGTTCGAGGTGCGTGATCCTGACTACACCCTGCAGGAAGCCACCGAGAGTGCCCTGCGCGAGGTTGTCGGCAGCATTTCCATGGATGAGTTCCTCAGTGGCGGTCGTGGCGAAATCGTGCGGCAGACCGAGGAACTGACCCAGGCGATCCTCGATCGCTACAAGACCGGCCTGTTTCTCACCAGTGTCAACCTGCAGGACCCGCAGCCGCCGGAAGAGGTGCAGGGCGCCTTTGAGGACGCCATCAAGGCCCAGGAAGACGAGGTGCGCTACAAGAACCAGGCCGAGGCCTATGCGCTGGATATCCTGCCAAAGGCGCGCGGTGATGCGACCCGTATGCGGGAGGCGGCTAATGCCTATCGCGAACAGGTGGTTGCAGCAGCCGAGGGTGAAACCAGCCGCTTCCTGCAGACCCTTGAAGAATATGAAAAGGCGCCGAACATCACCCGCAAGCGTCTGTACCTCGAAACCATGGAATATGTGCTGGCCAACAACAACAAGGTCCTGATGACCGTCAAGGACGGCAGCAACCTGATGTACATCCCGCTGGACAAGCTCATGGAGAATCGCGGGGGTGTCCGGCTGACACCGGATGATACGACGGAGGACGAGGTCATGTCTGACCGGTTACAGGAAGTGCCGCGTATGCGCGACAGTTCCCGCGACAGGGGGGTGCGCTGATGGTTTCCAGGATTCTCATGGTAGTGGTCGTGCTGGCCGCGTTGCTGGGCCTCAGCAGTATCTTTGTCGTCGATGAGCGCGAGCGGGCCATCAAGTTCCAGCTCGGCGAGATCGTGCGTTCCGATTATGAACCGGGTCTGCATTTCAAGGCGCCCTGGCCAATCAATAATGTGGCCAAGTTTGACAAGCGTATCCTGACCCTGGATACGCGTCCGGAACGTTTCCTGACCGGCGAGAAGAAAAACGTGTCGGTGGATTTTTTCGTCAAGTGGCGGATCAATAAGCCGGATATCTTCTACACCTCGTTCATGGGCGATGAGCGTCAGGCCGGCCTGCGCCTGCTGCAGATCATCAAGAATGGCCTGCAGCTGGAGTTCGACAAGCGCACCATCAGGCAGGTGGTGTCGAGCGAGCGTGTCCAGATGATGGAAGACCTGACCATTCAGGGCAATAATGAGGTGTCAAAATTCGGCCTCGAGATCGTCGACGTCCGCATCAAGCAAATCGAGCTGCCGGCCGATGTACGGAATTCCGTGTTCCAGCGCATGCGTGCAGAGCGTGAGCGAATTGCCAAGGAACACCGTGCAGAGGGCCAGCAGGTGGCGAAGGCGATCCGCGCGGTGGCAGACAGGGACCGCACGGTTCTCCTGGCCGAGGCCAGTCGCGATGCCGAGACCACGCGCGGTCAAGGCGATGCCAGGGCGACGGAAATTTATGCCACTGCCTACGGCAAGAACGAGGGATTCTACGAGTTTTACCGCAGCATGAACGCCTACCGGAAGGCACTTGGAGGGCAGCAGGACATAATGGTGCTCGAGCCGGATTCGGAATTCTTCAAATATTTCGGTAGTGATGTCGGGAACTAGGGCAAGCGGTTACCCGGCACTGATGTTCAACGATGCCCCGGACCCGGCGTCCGGGGTTTTTTACGGCTGATGACCGTCGTCTGGAGTGACTTGCTGGCCGCACTGGCATTGCTGCTGGTCATCGAGGGCGTCATACCGTTCGTCAACCCGCAGGCACTGCGCCGCATGCTGGCGACGATGAACCAGCTCGATGATCGCTCGTTGCGCATTGCGGGACTGGTCAGCATGGTCATGGGTGTAGTGATGCTGTATGTCGTGCGCTAGGAATTAACGAAACACCTGTAGGAGCGCTCCCCGCCTGCGCGAGGACAGGCTTTGCAGGTGCGACAAATATTTCATGTAAAATATCGCGCCTGCATGGCGCTCCTGCAATACATTAATTATGAATATCAAGGATAAATGGCTGTTGCCGGAAGGTATCGAGGAGGTCCTGCCACCCGAGGCATGGCGGCTGGAATGTGCCCGCCGCGAACTCCTCGATCTGTATTCCCGCTGGGGATATCAGCTCATCATGCCGCCGTTTATCGAATACCTCGAATCGCTGCTGACCGGCAGCGGTAACGATCTCGACCTGCATACCTTCAAGATCACCGACCAGCTGAGCGGCCGGCTGCTGGGGCTGCGGGCTGACATGACGCCGCAGGCCGCACGCATCGATGCACACCCGCTGCGCTGCGATGCACCCTCGCGTCTGTGTTACATGGGTACCGTACTGCACACGCGTACCGACGGGATCGGCGGTTCGCGCAGTCCGCTGCAGATCGGTGCGGAGCTGTTTGGTCATGCCGGCCCGGGTAGTGATGTGGAAATCATTTCCCTGGTACTGGAGACCCTGGCTTTGCTGGAGATCCCTGATGCACGCCTCGATCTCGGTCATGTGGGTATCTTTCGTGGCCTGGCACGGGATGCCGGTCTGTCGACAACCCAGGAGAATATCCTGTTCGATGCCCTGCAACGCAAGGCCGTGCCTGAAATTGACGAGCTGCTGGCAGATGCCGTGCCGGACAGCGGCTGCCGGACCCGCCTGGCGGCGCTGGCCGGACTGAATGGCGATGCAGATGTGCTCGCGCGTGCACGCGAGATGCTCGCCGGCGCCGGCAGCGCGGTAATCGACGCGCTCGACAATCTGCAGGCGATTGCCGGCAAGCTGCATCAACGTCACGGCGATCTCGAACTGCACTATGACCTGGGTGAACTGCGCGGCTATGCCTACAAGACCGGTATGGTCTTCGCCGTATTCGTGCCGGGTTACGGGCAGGAGATCGCGCGCGGCGGGCGCTATGATGCGATCGGCGAGGTATTCGGGCGTGCGCGGCCGGCCACCGGTTTCAGTACCGACCTGAAGACCCTCATGGACATCAGCCAACGTGATTTCGCCGGACCGCAGTCCGCCATACTGGCCCCCGCCGGTGATGATCCCGGCATGCTTGCCGCGGTCAGGGAGCTGCGCGTGCAGGGCGAAATCGTGATCTGCAGCCTGCCGGACCAGGCCGAGGGCCCGGCCGACATGGGCTGTGACCGCATCCTGGTCAGTGCAGCGGGCAAGTGGGTTGTGAAGCCGGCTGGAGATTTATAAAACTTCGCCACAGAGAACACAGAGTAAACAGAGCACATATAGACATTAATCATCAATTTTCCTGCTATTCGCTAATTTATTCATTCGCCTGAGAATGAAATCGGTGTTCGGCAGGAAATATTTTTCTCTGTGTACTCTGTGTACTCTGTGTTCTCTGTGGCGAATGGTTTCAGAAAAACAGTTCAGAGAGTGAATTCATGGGCAAGAACGTAGTCGTTATCGGCACCCAGTGGGGTGATGAGGGCAAGGGCAAGATCGTCGATCTGCTGACCGACCGGGCAGCAGCCGTTGTGCGTTTTCAGGGCGGGCACAACGCCGGCCACACGCTGGTAATCGATGGCACCAAGACGGTGTTGCATCTCATTCCATCGGGCATCCTGCGCGACAATGTCCTGTGCCTGATCGGCAACGGTGTCGTACTGTCGCCCTCGGCGTTGCTGGAGGAGATGGGCATGCTGGAAGCGGCGGGTGTACCGGTGCGCGCGCGGCTCAAGATCAGCGAGTCCTGCCCGCTCATTCTGCCGTACCACATCGCACTGGACCAGGCGCGCGAGCGTGCGCGCGGCAAGCAGGCCATCGGCACCACCGGCCGCGGTATCGGGCCGGCCTACGAGGACAAGATCTCGCGGCGCGGCCTGCGACTGGGCGAGTTGCTGGATCCGGCCCGGTTTACCGAGCGCCTGCGCGAGGTGATGGAATATCACAATCACGCACTGGTGCATTATTTCAGGGCCGAGGCGGTGGATTATCAACAGGTGCTGGATGAGGCGCTTGCCCAGAGCGAACAAATCGCGCCGCTGGTGGACGACATCCCGGGCCTGTTGCACCGCATGCGCCGCGCCGGCAAGGACATCATGTTCGAGGGCGCCCAGGGTGCGCTGCTGGATATCGACCACGGCACGTACCCGTATGTCACCTCGTCCACCACGACCGCCGGTGGTGCGGCCAGTGGCAGCGGCATGGGGCCGCGCCACCTGGATTATGTGCTGGGTATCGTCAAGGCCTACACCACACGCGTCGGCGCCGGACCGTTCCCGACCGAGCTTTTCGACGACGACGGCCGGCACCTGGGCGAGCAGGGCCACGAGTTCGGCGCCACGACCGGGCGGCAGCGTCGCTGCGGCTGGCTGGACGTGGTCGCGTTGCGGCGCTCGCTGGATATCAACAGCGTCACCGGTATGTGCATCACCAAGCTGGATGTCCTTGACGGGATGGAGACGCTGCGCATCTGCGTGAACTACCGGCTGAACGGAAACACCATCGACGTGCCGCCGGTCGGTGCGGACCTGATCGAGGCGTGTGAACCGGAATACATCGAACTGCCGGGATGGACCGGCAGCACCGTGGGTGCAAAGAGTTTCGCCGATCTCCCGGCCAACGCGCAGTCCTACCTGCGCAGGATCGAGGAATTGTGCGAGACGCCGATCGCGATTATTTCGACCGGCCCGGACCGCGCCGAAACCATCGTCCTGCAGAATCCTTACGAATAGGGACTGCCGGCGGGGCAGGGAAAGAATGGTGCCGAGGAGAGGACTTGAACCTCCACGGGGTTACCCCCACTAGCACCTGAAGCTAGCGTGTCTACCAATTTCACCACCTCGGCCCGATGTGGTTCAGCCTGTAGCTGTCTGGTGAGCCGCGAACTCTACCGCCTGATATTTGTCTTGTCAATTTACCCGTCGTGACCGCACACTAGCAGCTCACGCAGAGACCGGATTACCCATGCCGAGAAAAAAACAATCATCCGCCGGCGCACGGCGGAAAAAGGACCCGCATGCGCGGCGCGAGGCCGCACGCTACGATAAACCCATCGCCAGCCGGGAGCTGATTCTCGACGTCATCACCGAGGCGGACCGTCCGCTGAACCAGGACGAGTTGCGCGAACTGCTGGGTATTCACGGCGAGGAGGCTGTCGAGGCCCTGCGCCGGCGGCTCAAGGCCATGACGCGTGACGGACAGCTGGTATGTAACCGGCGCAACTGTTATGCCCCGGTGGATCGCCTCGATCTGGTTGCCGGCAGGGTTATCGGACACCGTGACGGTTTCGGTTTCCTGGTGCCGGATGACAGCGGTGAGGACGTCCTGTTGTCGGCGCGGCAGATGCGCGGGCTGTTCCATGACGACCGGGCGCTGGTGCGCATCACCGGACTTGACCGCCGCGGACGACGTGAAGGCGACGTTGTCGAGGTGCTGAAACGCAATACGCACTTGCTGGTCGGGCGCTTCTTCAACGAGCGCGGTGTGCAGTTCGTCAGTCCCGACAACAAACGCATGCCCCTTGATGTCGCGATACCCAATGGCGAGGACGGGGGCGCGGTCGACGGCCAGATCGTCTCGGTCGAGATCATCGAGCAACCATCCCGGCGGTCACCGCCGGTCGGTCGCGTGGTCGAGGTGCTGGGTGATCACATGGCGCCGGGGATGGAAATCGACATCGCCATTCGCAGTCACGATGTGCCACAGGCGTGGCCGCCCGCCGTAACGGAGGAAATCAGCGGTCTCGGCGAGCAGGTGCCGCCGCAGGCAAAGCGCGGCCGCGAGGACCTGCGGGACGTACCGCTGGTGACCATCGACGGCGCGGATGCGCGCGATTTCGATGATGCCGTGTACTGCGAACGCACAACGGGCGGCTGGCGACTGCTGGTGGCCATTGCCGATGTGTCGCATTACGTGAAACCGGATACCGCGCTGGATCGCGAGGCGTTCGGACGCGGCAACTCGGTCTATTTCCCCGAGCGCGTGATTCCCATGTTGCCCGAAGTGCTGTCCAACGGCCTGTGTTCGCTGAACCCGGAGGTGGACCGCCTGTGCATGGTGTGTGAAATCATCTTCAAGCGCGACGGCAGCATGGTCCGCTCGCGTTTTTTCAATGGCCTGATGCGCTCGCATGCGCGTCTGACCTATACCGAGGTGGCCGCCATCCTGGTGGAGGGTGACAGCAAGGCACGCAAACGCAGGCAGATGCTGTTACCGCACCTGGAGGAATTACACAGCCTGTACAAGGCGCTGCGCCGTGGTCGCGGCAAACGCGGTGCGATCGACTTCGATACCCGCGAGACCCGCATCGTGTTCGGTGCCGATCGCAAGATCGAGCGAATCGTGCCGGTGGTGCGCAACGATGCCCACAAGCTGATCGAGGAATGCATGATCGCGGCCAATGTGGCGGCCGCGCGATACCTGAAGCGACACAAGATGCCGACCCTGTACCGGGTGCATGCCACGCCGGCCGATGACAAGATCACGGACCTGCAGGAGTTTCTCAACGAGCTCGGCCTCGGGCTGCGCGGCGGGCGCAAGCCGACGGCGCGCGACTATGCAGCCGTGCTGGAACAGGCGCGTGGCCGGCCGGACGAGCATTTGATCAATACCGTGCTGTTGCGCTCCATGCCGCGCGCGGAATACAGCCCGGACAATATCGGTCACTTCGGCCTGGCCCACGAGGACTATGCGCATTTCACCTCGCCCATCCGGCGTTATCCGGACCTGCTGGTGCACCGTGCGATCCGGCACCTGCTGTCCGGCAAGCGTGCCGACAGTTTCAAATACGGGCACATCGACATGCAGGATTTCGGCGAGCACAGTTCCACCACGGAACGACGCGCCGATGATGCCACGCGCGATGCCATCGACTGGCTGAAATGCGAGTACATGCTGGACAAGATCGGCGAGGTCTATCCCGGTATCATCACCGGCACTACCTCCTTCGGTATTTTCGTCGAGTTGCAGGATATCTACGTCGAAGGTCTTGTGCATGTCACGGCGCTCGGCAATGACTATTATCATTACGACCCGACCCGTCACTGGCTGATCGGCGAGCGCACCAACCACATCTTCCGTCTCGGCGACCCGGTGACGGTCAGGGTGGTGCAGGTCAATCTCGACGATCGCAAGATCGACTTCGAACTGCACGAAACGAAAACCGGCCGGGGCAAGAAACAACACAAGCGCGGGGGCAAGTCCGCCGCCGCTCCGGGCGGGAAGAAAGCGGGACCAGGCAGGAAGCAGGCGAAGCGCGGGCGCAAGTCCGCCGCGGGTCCGGGCGACAAGAAAGCGGGACCAGGCAGGAAGCAGGCGAAGCGCGGGCGCAAGACTGCGCTCAGGCGCAAGTCCAGGTCGCGCGGGTAGCGCTGGCAGCAGCGCATGGCTGACAGGCAGATTGTCTACGGCTGGCATGCGGTCACGACACTGCTGGAGCGAAATCCGGCCGCGGTCGACAGCCTGCTGATCGCGGCCGGCGACGAGCGGCGCAGGGCGGCCCTGGAAGCCACGGCGGCAGCGGCCGGCATCCAGGTGGCGGCCGTGTCGCGCAGTGAACTCAACCGGCAGTACCCGGATGCGACCCACCAGGGCGTGGTCGCGGTATTGCGCGCGGCCGCGCAGACACTGACCGACAGGCAGTTACCCGCCTTCCTGGAGGCACTGTCGGCACCGGCCCTGCTGCTGGTGCTGGATGGTGTGCAGGATCCGCACAACCTCGGCGCCTGCCTGCGTAGTGCGGATGCTGCCGGCGCCCAGGCCGTCATCATGCCGCGTGACCGCGCCGCCGGCCTGACACCGGTGGTCCACAAGGTGGCCTGTGGTGCGGCCCAGACTGTACCGGTATTCGCGGTGACCAACCTGGCGCGGACCCTGCGCATGCTGAAACAGGCCGGCATCTGGCTGTACGGTGCCAGTGACCGGGCCCCGCAGTCGCTGCACGAGACCGATCTGACCGGGCCGCTGGCACTGGTCCTCGGCAGCGAGGGCAGGGGGCTGCGCCGCCTCACCGCCGAGCTGTGTGATTTCCTGGTGGCCATCCCGATGGCCGGCGTGGTGGAGAGTCTCAACGTGTCGGTGGCCGCCGGTGTGCTGCTGTTTGAGGCAAGGCGCCAGCGGACGAAGGCTGACCGAGTATAAATAGTCTGTGTAAACAACAACCTGTAGGAGCGCACGACTGCATGGATGCAGGAGGTAGTGCACCAAAAGTAGGCGCTTTAAGCGACGCAGGAGCAGTTGCCGAGGCATGCGCGAATAACAATGCCCGATCGGTTCGCGGACATCGTCCGCTCCTACAGGGAAATATTGCATCCGCAGCGGCCCTCACGTAGAATGCGCCAGCTCTAACAATTTGATTATTAACTCCTTGCTTGTCGCACATCGCTGCAGGCTTTAATCCGAAAGGGGTCTTTGATGAGACATTACGAAATAGTGTTTCTGGTCCACCCTGACCAGAGTGAACAGGTGCCCGCCATGATAGAGCGCTACCGTGCCACGATCGAGGCAGACGGTGGCGCGGTCCATCGACTGGAAGACTGGGGCCGCCGGCAACTGGCTTACCCGATCCAGAAACTGCACAAGGCACATTACGTGCTGATGAACATCGAATGCAGCACGTCCGTGCTTGAGGAACTCAATAGTTCATTCCGTTTCAATGACGCGGTTATTCGCAACATGGTCATCACCCGCAAGGAGGCGGTTAGCGAACCGTCACTGCTGATGAAAAAGCCGGAAGAGAAGCGCGAGCGCGAACCGTCCGGGCCGGCAGCACCGGCTGCCGCCGCCGATGCCAACACGCCGCCGGCAGTGGATGATGCCGCCAGCGATGCCGATACACGGCCGGCAGCGGATGATGCCGCCGACACGCCGCAAGCAGCGGATGATGCCGCCGACACACCGCAAGCAGCGGATGATGCCGCCGGCAAAGTTGCCGCCACCACAGAATAATCGACAGCAATATTACGCAGAGGAATTACCATGGCCCGCTATTATCGTCGACGCAAATTTTGCCGCTTCACTGCAGAAGGCACCAAGGAAATCGACTACAAGGACCTCGCGGTCCTGAAACAGTATGTATCGGAAACCGGCAAGATCGTACCGAGCCGCATTACCGGCACCAAGGCAAAATACCAGCGACAGCTGTCCACCGCGATCAAGCGCGCGCGCTACCTGTCGCTGCTGCCTTATTGTGACGCGCACTAGCAATCTGAAGCGCTGACAACTGTGGCGTCAGGCTGTGACCTGCGCGACGTATGAAGGCACTGGCTGAATATATCGTTCGTGGCCGCTGGCAGGCGGTACTGGTTACCGCGGCCTGCGGTGCAATGACATTCCTGCTGCCGCCGTTCAGTACCATGCTGAACTACCTGGCTGCTGCTGCAGTGGCACTGGTTACCCTGCATGTCGGACTGCTCCAGGGCCTGCAGGTCCTGTTGATCGCTGCCGTCATGACGGTGCTGTTTTACCAGCTGCTCGGCATACAGTCCGTGGTGGTTGCCGTCATGGTCCTGCTGCTGTGGCTGCCGTGCTGGGCACTTGCCGCAGTCCTGCAGGCGACTCACCGGCTCGACCGCGTGCTCATGGCCGCGGTATTGTTCGGTGCCGCGATCCTGCTCGGGGTGTACGGGCTGCTTGGCGACCCGGTCCCCTGGTGGGTCGAACGCCTGCAGGCGTTGCAGGAAATGCTGGACGATGCCGGCCTGCCGGTGACGAACCTGTCTGACGAGCAGTTGTTGCATGACGTGGCGGCACTGATGACCGGCCTGGTGCTGGCATCCTTGCTGATCGGTGTGCTGGGCAGCCTGATGCTGGCCCGCTGGTGGCAATCCAGGCTGGTCCACCCGGGTGGGTTCAGGGAGGAATTCTGCAGTCTGCGACTGGGCTATCCGGCCGGTCTGCTGACCCTGGCGGTCATGCTGGCCGCGCGTTTTGTGAGCGGCAGCGCCGGTGAGCTGATCGCGCAGCTGGCGATGATCATGCTGGTACCGTACCTGCTGGTCGGGCTCGCCGTGGTGCACAGCCTGGTCAGGCAGACGGGTCGCAGCAGCGCCTGGCTGGCTGTGATATACGTGCTGCTGGCGATCATTCCGCAGGCCACGCTGTTGCTGGCTGGCGGCGGCTTGCTGGATACATGGGTCGACTTTCGCCGGCGCGTGCGAGCGAAGGACGGCGGCGACGGACAATAAACGAGTAACGAACGACAGAGGTTGCAACAATGGAAATCATCCTGCTTGAAAAGATCGAGAATCTGGGCGCCATGGGCGACAAGGTGACGGTCAAACCCGGTTACGGGCGCAATTATCTCGTGCCGAAAGGCAAGGCCAAGCCGGCGACAGCGGAAAACATCGCCGCATTCGAGGCGCATCGCGTGGAACTGGAGAAGGTCGCGGCCGAGGCGCTGGCGACTGCCGAGGCGCGCCGTGAGCAGCTGGACGGCAAGACCATCAATATCGCGGCCAAGGTCGGTGACGAGGGCAAGCTGTTCGGCTCGATCGGCACCGCGGATATCACCGATGCCGTCAAGGCGGCGGGTGTGGACATCGAGCGCAATGAAGTCCGCCTGCCTGAAGGGGCCTTCCGCCAGGTCGGAGAATACGACGTGACGCTGCATCTGTACTCGGATGTGAATGCCACTATCAAACTGGTCATTACGGCCGAGTAACACCAGCCGGGGGCGCCGGACACCTGTGTCCGGTGCAATGCGGGTCGCAGACGCGACTGACAGGTGCGGTTTGTAAACTTTTTGCCTGCAGGACCGGCACGCATAAACACCATAACAAAACAAGAGTGTCATTGACGGGTGTTTGTGCTATTTATAATGCGCCCGGTACACCGCCGGGACAGCAACGCACCACCATTCGATATCAAATAATTATATGGTCGAAACTCTTCGTTCCGCTGATGTCATTCATGCCGAGATGGATGCACTCAAGGTGCCGCCGCATTCGCAGCAGGCAGAGCAGGCCGTGCTTGGCGGACTCATGCTGGATAACAAGGCCTGGGACACCGTCGCCGACGTCGTCAGCGAGGAAGATTTTTACCGCCGCGATCACCGTCTGATTTTCCGTGCCATTGCCCAGCTCGCCGAGCAGAGCAGTCCGCTCGATGCCGTCACCCTCTCCGAGTGGCTGGAACAGAACGCCCTGCTGGACGATGTAGGCGGGTTGTCCTCTCTGGGTGCATTGGCGCAAAACACGCCGAGTGCCGCCAACATCAAGGCCTACGCCGGGATCGTGCGGGAAAACTCGGTCATGCGTCAGCTCATCGATGTCGGCAACCAGATTGCCAACAGCGGCTACGAGACCGAGGGCCGCGACTCCGGCGCCCTGCTTGATAACGCCGAGAAACTGGTCTTCGAGATTGCCGAGCAGGGCAAGCGCGGCAAGCGCGGTTTCCGTAATATTCGCGGCCTGCTGGCGGCTGCCGTTGATCGCATCGATATGCTGTTCCAGCAGGATGATGCGATTACCGGAGTGTCGACCGGTTTCGCCGATCTCGACGACATGACGGCCGGACTGCAACCGTCAGACCTGATTATCGTTGCCGGCCGGCCCTCGATGGGCAAGACCACGCTGGCAGTGAACTTCGCCGAAAACGCCGCCATCAAGCACCAGGTGCCGGTGGCCATTTTCAGCATGGAAATGCCGGGGGAACACCTGGCGCTGCGCATGATGTCCTCCCTGGGTCACATCGACCAGCACAAGATCCGCACCGGCAAGCTGGATGACGATGACTGGCCGCGACTGACCTCGGCCGTGAGCCTGCTCGACGGTGCACCAATTTATATCGACGATACCCCGGCGCTGACGCCGATCGAACTGCGGGCGCGGGCGCGGCGCCTCAAGCGCGAGCATGACCTCGGGCTGATCGTCATCGACTACCTGCAGCTGATGCAGGTCAACAATACGAAGGAAAACAGGGCGACCGAGATCTCCGAAATATCGCGCAATCTGAAGGCGCTCGCCAAGGAGCTGGAAGTGCCGGTCATCGCCCTGTCGCAGTTGAACCGCAGTCTCGAGTCGCGCACCGACCGGCGTCCGGTCATGTCCGACCTGCGCGAATCCGGCGCTATCGAACAGGATGCCGACGTCATCATGTTCATTTACCGCGATGAGGTCTATAACGAGGAAAGCCCGCAAAAAGGCCTGGCAGAAATTATTGTTGGCAAGCAGCGTAACGGACCGATCGGTAAATGTACCCTGACTTTCCGCGGTCAATTCACGCGCTTCGAGAATTATGCCGCGGACAACTATTACGCCGGCGGTGAGTTTGAATGACGCGTCCTGCGCGTGCGTGCATCGACCTGCACGCACTCCGGCATAATTTCCAGCACGTTCGACAGGCAGCCCCCGGCAGTCGCATCATGGCCATCATCAAGGCCAATGCCTACGGGCATGGCCTGTTGCGGGTCGCGCAGTCCCTGCCCGGTGCCGATGCCTTCGGTGTCGTTAGTCCTGAAGAGGGTATTACCCTGCGCGAGTCGGGATTCGATCGCCGTATCGCATTGCTGGAAGGCCTGTTTACCCCGGACGATATTGCCCTGGTCGCGGGTTACCACCTGGATATCGTCGTGCACCATGCCAGCCAGCTGGACATGCTGGAGCAGGCCGCTCTTAACCGGCCGGTCGATGTGTGGTTGAAGCTCGATACCGGCATGAACCGGCTGGGTTTCGATCCGGATGCCGCGGCAAACATCGTTGCGCGCCTGCAGTCCCTCGAGCAGGTCGCCACGGTACGCTTCATGACACACTTTGCCTGTGCCGATGAGCCGGACAACGATGCCACGGCCGTCCAGTCAGACCGGTTCAATCGAGCGCTCGATACGCTCGAAGGCGAGCGCACACTGGCCAATTCGGCCGCCATCCTGGCCTGGCCGGACACGCATGCCGACTGGGTCCGTCCCGGCATCATGCTCTACGGCGCCTCGCCGCTTGCCGGCCAGCGCGCGGCGGCGCTGGACCTGCAACCGGTGATGACACTGAAATCGCGGCTCATCTCGATCAATGCCTGTCGGCAGGGCGACGCAGTGGGCTATGGCGCCGACTGGCGATGTCCCGAGGACATGCCGGTCGGTGTTGCCGCCATCGGCTACGGTGACGGATATCCCCGCCATGCCGGCAATGGTACACCGGTGCTCGTCAATGGACGGCGGGCCGGACTGATCGGTCGTGTTTCAATGGATATGATCTGTCTCGACCTGCGCGGGCATGATCGTCCGGCGGTCGGCGATGAGGTGGTGCTGTGGGGGGATAACCTGCCGATCGAGGAGATTGCCGCCGCTGCCGGCACCATTTCCTATGAGCTCCTGTGTGGCATCAGCCGCCGGGTAAGGCTGGAATATACCGGCTGATTCGCGGCCGGCAGTCCCTTTACACTGATTGACGCCTGCCCAGTCCCGTTGCGGCTGCCTGTGCGGAGTGGAGCAGGCCGTGGCCGTTCATGAATGATCAGGCGGTGTGACGGGCGTTGCTGGCCAGCAGCTGTTCGAAATCTGCCGCCGGCATCGGGCGTGCAATGAAGTAGCCCTGGACGATGTCGCACTTCATCTTGCGCAGCAACTGGACATGTTCGCCGTCCTCGACTCCCTCTGCAATCACTTCGAGGCCGAGGCTGTGTGCCATGGCGATGATTGCCGAGACAATTGCGGTGCCTTTCTCGCCCTTGTCCATATTCATAATGAAGCTGCGATCGATTTTCAGTTTGTTGAGTGGCAGCTGCATCAGGTAGTTCAATGAGGAGTAGCCGGTGCCGAAATCGTCCAGCGAGGTTTGCAGGCCCATGGACTGAATTTGCTGCAGGGTCTCGATGGCCATTTCGGGATCCTGCAGGATGCTGGTCTCGGTCAGTTCGACTTCAAGAAATTCGGGGTCGTATCCGGTTGCATGTATTGTACGATTGATCAGCCCCTTCAGGTCATTACCGCAAAAATGCACCGCCGAAATATTGATGGCCATGGTGATGGGGTGCTTGAATTTCTTTCTCCATTGATGCGCCCTGACGCAGATGTCGCGAATCAGCCATTCGGTGATATCGATGATCAGGCCGTATTCCTCGGCGATCGGTATGAATACATCGGGCGAGATCATGCCGAGTTCTTCGTCTTTCCAGCGCAGCAGGCATTCCGCACCTTCTATCTGGCCGCTGCCCAGTGACATCTGCGGCTGGTAGTAGACCTCGAGTTCATTGTTATTGACCGCATGCCGCAGCTTGCTCTCGATTTTCAGTTTGTTCAGCAGCTCATCGTTGAGTGTCTGGGAGAAATACTGGTAATTGTTGCGGCCGGATTTCTTGGCATGGTACATCGCGATATCGGCATTCTTCATCAGGTCGTCTGCATTGGTGCCATCAGCCGGGAATAGTGCAATACCGATGCTGGTACTGATGTACAGTTCCTGCTTGTTGATAATAAACGGTGTCGCCATGAGTTCGAGTACCCGTCGCGCCACTTTCTCCGCACTGACGGGACCCGTGGTTCGCGGCAGCAGGATAGTGAACTCATCACCTGCCAGGCGTGCCATCACGCTTTCGCTGTTGTCCTGCGGCGAATGCGACAGCACGTCGGTTTCGCGCAGGCAGGACTGCAGCCGGTCGGCAAAAGCCTCGAGCAGCTTGTCACCGGCAATGTGGCCCAGCGAGTCATTGATACGCTTGAAATTGTCGAGATCGAGGAACAGGATGGAAAGCTCCTGATCGTTGCGGCGCGCCTCGGCCGTGGCGCGCTTCAGGTAGTCCTTGAACATCAGGCGGTTCGGCAGACCCGTCAGGCTGTCGTGATAGGCGATATAGTGTACCTGTTCGTGATAATGGTTCAGGTTCTCGCTCATCTCCTTGAAGGTGCTGGCCAGTTCACCGATTTCGTCGCGCGAGTCGACATTGATCGGCACCAGTAACTTGCCGCGCCCGATCTCCTTGGCCGCCTGACTGAGTTTCTGGATAGGCTTGATCAGCAGGGTCCTGAGCACACTGAACAGGAACGTGATGGTCAGGAGTATTGCCACACAGGCGATAATGGTCACCGATCTGGCAAGACTGATGCTCTTGCCGGTAAATTCGTTTTCCCGGTATACGGCAACGGCATGCAGCCAGTCATCCAGCTTGGTGGCCTGGTAGTGTGCGGTTTCATTCATGTAAGGCGCATCGACCTGCGTGCCCTGTTTGATGGCCTTGCCCAGTCGTGCGAACAAGGCCGGTGTAACAAGCGTCCCGGTGCGCGAGTTGTCGGGGTGGAACAGGATCTTGCCGGATGAGTCCGTGAAGAAAATGTCGCCATTCTGGCCGACATTCAGGTTTCGTGACACCCTGGCGAGATAACCCAGTTCAATGGTTAGCACCAGGTATCCATACAGCTTGCGCTTGCCCGCATTCCTGGTATTTTTCCCCTTGATGAACATCAACGGTTTGCTGGTAAGCAGGACCGGCCGGTTGTTGTCCGGATTGTTCATGAATGCGGTGTAAGTGGCAGCGTCTGATTTGCTTGCCTCGACGAACCAGGCGCTGGATGATTCGTCCGCTGTCTGGTTTTCGACGCTACCGATGACAGAGCGCAGCAGTTCCTTGCCGTCGGGATCGAGAATGCGGATTTCGGAATACTCCGGGTAGGCAAGCTGGTAGTTGAACAGCAGGTCGAGGACCTCCTGCTTCATGGGTTTGCGTTTACTGGCGGAGAAGGTCGTTACATACTTCTTTACCAGTTCGGTATGGGCGAATAAACTGGCATTTGCCCGGGCGGTTTGTAGCTGGGCATCGTTATGCAGGCGGATTTGTCCGAGTAGCGTGGTGACCTGGTCCTGCGTCCGGTCACGGGCGTCGTCCATCAGCAACGCGTAGGCCGTCCAGCCAAGGGCCAGGATCGGCAGCACGATCAGCGGGACGAGCAATAAGAGAATCTTGTTCTGAAGGGGCAAGACCGTTTCCTGTTTATTGACAATTTTCCGTTATCAATCTATCAGTTAGGCGGCGAGTGCCGGGAAAGCTTTAGCCGTTCCCGGGTGCGGCGGGCGGTCGGCAGGAATCGCGATTGAAAACAGAAGGATAGGACTGATAATTTGCACGGTCCCTGCGCTGTATATCTGACATCTCGCGGAGCGTTATGGCGAAACCGAAACTGACCTATACCTGCAGCGCCTGCGGCAGCACCTCGCCCCAGTGGGCCGGACGCTGCAGTGAGTGCGGCGGCTGGAATACCCTGTCCGAGACCGTGGCGATGGCAGCGCCGGTTGCCGGCCGGGTTGCCGGCTGGACTGGCGGCAGCGCTTCCCGGGTGACGGCGCTCAGCGAGGTCTCGCCGGACAGACAGCAGCGCCATTCGGTTGGCCTGCAGGAACTGGACCGGGTGCTCGGCGGCGGCCTGGTGTCCGGTTCGGTCGTCCTGATCGGCGGCGATCCCGGCATCGGCAAGTCGACCCTGCTGTTGCAGGTGCTGGCCGCGCTGTCGGACCGGCTGGCTTCACTGTATGTTACCGGCGAAGAGTCCCTTGAGCAGATCTCGATACGCGCCGGCCGTGTGGACGTCGACGGCAGTCGGCTACGCCTGCTTTCAGAGACGTCGGTTGAGCGCATCATCGCCACGGCGGAAAAGGAACAGCCGCAGGTCATGGTGCTTGATTCCATCCAGACCCTGTTCACCGACGGCCTGCAATCGGCGCCCGGTTCGGTTGCACAGGTCAGGGAAAGCGCCGCGCAGCTGGTGCGGTATGCCAAGCAATCCGGTATCGCGATGTTCCTGGTCGGACATGTGACGAAGGAGGGGACGCTGGCCGGGCCGCGTGTGCTCGAACACATGGTCGATACCGTGCTGTACTTCGAAGGCGACCCGGGCGGTCGTTATCGCATCCTGCGGGCCGTCAAGAACCGTTTCGGTGCCGTCAACGAACTGGGTGTGTTCGCCATGACCGGCGGTGGCCTGAAAGAAGTACGCAATCCATCGGCTATCTTCCTGTCGCGACATGAGTCTGCCGTGCCCGGCAGTGTCGTCATGGTGACCTGGGAAGGTACGCGGCCGATGCTGGTGGAGGTGCAGGCGCTGGTTGACCAGGGTCAGTCGGGCAATCCGCGCCGCGTCACGCTGGGGCTGGAGCAGAACCGGCTGTCCATGTTACTGGCGGTACTGCACCGCCACGGCGGGATGCTGCTTGCCGATCAGGATGTATTCGTCAACGTGGTGGGTGGCGTGAAGGTCAGCGAAACGGCCGCGGATCTTGCCGTGCTGCTGGCTGTCGTATCGAGCTTTCGTGACCAGCCCCTGCCGGAAGACCTGGTCGTGTTCGGCGAGATCGGCCTGTCCGGTGAATTACGGCCGGTGCCACACGGGCAGGAGCGGCTCAACGAGGCCACCAAGCACGGCTTCAGGCGCGCGGTCATCCCGGCTGCCAACAAACCGAAACAGGCCATCGATGGATTGAGTGTGAACGCGGTGTCGCGGCTGTCAGAAGTGCTGGACGCAATCGATTCCGGGCTATGAATACGCCGCTGCAGGCGCGAATAAAAAAACGTGAAACGTGAAAGGTGAATCGTGGGCCATTGAACTACACAGAACTATACGGAAATTATTATTCTTTTCTTCCTGCAATTCCGTCGCAATTACACGGCGATGGCCGATTCCTGTCATCCCCGCGCAGGCGGGGATCCAGCCCATGGTCTGCCGCCGGCTTGAATGCCTGGCTGGTTAGTCTGTTTGGTATTTGCAGGCAGATTTTAATATCCAACACTGTTTACCACTGGATTCCCGCCTGCGCGGGAATGACGAGGAGTATTTTTAGTCTGTTTAATAGGTTTTTTAGTATCCTTTCGTGGATGTCGTGGCTAACGATTCACCTTTCACCTTTCACCTTTCACGTTTCACGCTTGTTTTTCGCGCCTGCAAGGCGCTCCTGTAATGTTTTTTTCTTCAGATCTTCTCTGTGCACTCTGTGGCTGGTTTGCATTCCTGGCGTCTTTGCGTCTTTGCGCCTTTGCGCGAGGCATTCTTTATGACTGCAAGGAGTCCCTGCAATAATTAGTCTTTCTTCAGGTCAAGCGACAGTGAATTGATGCAGTAGCGCTGGCCGGTAGGTGCCGGGCCATCATCGAATACATGACCGAGGTGGGCATCGCACCTGGCGCACATCACCTCGATGCGGGTCATGCCATGGCTGTTGTCGGTTTCCGTTTTGATGTTGTCGCTGTTGCCGGCGCGCACGAAACTGGGCCAGCCGCTGCCGGAATCGTACTTGTCGCCTGATTTGAACAGTTCGGCCCCGCAGCAAACGCAGATATAGGTGCCATCATCCTTGCAATCAACGAATTTCCCGGTAAACGGGCGCTCGGTCCCCTTGTGGCGGGTGACCTGGTACTGTTCGGGCGTCAGTTGCCTGCGCCATTCCTCATCGGTTTTTTCGGTGCTGTCACTCATCAGCAGTCCCCTCGTCGGCGCCGGTATAGATGCGCGGTTGCGACCTGTCCAGAAACTCCCTGGCCGTGGCAATGCCGATTTCCGCCTCTGCACGGGCCTGCGGATCCGGATTATCACGGACCTCGGCTTGCGCCCAGTCAAGGAATTCAGTCACTGCGGCGCGCTGCTCGTCCGCAGTCAGTGACTTCAGGTAGTCACTGGGGCGTGCCCTGATCCGCTTGCCCTCGACAACCTCGAGATTGAACAGCAGCTTCATGATGTCGATGCCGTCTTGTCAGGTCTGTTGTGCACCCGCAGGCGCGGGTGGATGCGCGCGGTTTTGACCAGATTATACTTGACCTGCAGTATATCAACCGGGTGATCGTCGAGTAACAGGCTGGTGTTGATGGCAGGGATCATCTCCAGTGTCTCGGTGATATAGCCATTCAGCGTCTTGGGGCCATCGGTTGACAGCGACATCCCCAGCGCGCTGTTCAGGTTGCGGATATTGACGCTGCCGTCGACCAGCCAGGTGCCGTCTACCTGTGGCTGGATATCCGAGAAGCGTTCCGACGGATCCGAGGTGAATTCACCGACAATTTCCTCGAGGATGTCTTCCAGCGTCACCAGCCCCAGAATATCACCGTACTCGTCCACGGCAAAACCGATGCGCCTGCGCTGGCGCTGGAAGTTGAGCAGCTGCCGGTTCAGGGAAGTATTCTCGGGTATGAAATAGGCCGCGCGTGCGATACCTTGCAGTGAATCGTGGTCAAGCTCCCCGCGGTACAGGTGCGGGAGCACATCACGCATGTGCAAAATGCCGATGACATGGTCGATACTCTCCCGGTACAGCGGCATGCGCGTGTACTGGCTGTCGGTCAGCGTGCGCGTGATCGTGTCCCAGTGATCATCGATGTCGATGCCGGTGACCTCGTTACGCGGCACCATGATGTCTTCCACGGTGACCTTCTCCAGGTCAATAAGGTTCAGCAGCATTGACTGGTGACGCTCGGGAATCATGGCGCCGGCCTCGATGACGACCGTGCGCAGCTCCTCCTGCGTGAGTGCGTGGGCGCTGCTGTCTTCCGGCGAGACACCCAGCAGTCTCAGCAGGCCGTTGGCGATCACGTTCATGACCCACACCACCGGATAGAGCAGGCGCAGCAGCGGTGTGTAGATGTAGGCGGCCGGGAAGGCGATACGTTCCGGGTGCAGTGCGGCCAGGGTCTTGGGTGTCACCTCGGCAAACAGCAGGATGATGACGGTCAGTACGATACCTGCCGCAAAGATGAAGCCCGCATCGTTGTAGAAACGCAGTGCGATCAGCGTCATGAGTATCGAGGCGAATACGTTGACCACGTTGTTGCCGAGCAGGATCAGGCCGATCAGGCGGTCCTGCCGCTGCAGCAGATGCTGGGCCCGCATGGCGCCCGGATGCTTCTTGTCGGCCATGTGCCGCAACCGATAACGGTTAATCGTCATCAGGCCGGTTTCCGAACCGGAAAAGAAGGCGGATAGCACTATCAGGAGGAACAGTGCTGCGAGCAGCACGCTCAACGGGGTGTCGTCCAAGCGGGGACAGCCTCCAGTGTGTTGATGATTTCCTAGTTTACGAAAATCTGCTGGCCGTGTCAGGCAGCAGCCTTCAGCCTGTCAGCACCAGTTCAAGGACGAATTTGCTGCCGAAATAGGCAAACATCAGGAAGATGAAACCGCCGATCGTCCAGCGCAGGGCGGTGCGCCCGCGCCAGCCAAAGCGCCAGCGGCCCCACAGCAGTATGCCGAACACGATCCAGGCGATGATGGAAAGCGTGGTCTTGTGGACGAGTTGCTGCGCGAAGATGTCCTCCAGAAAAAGTATCCCGGTGACCAGTGCCAGTGTCAGCAGGGCGAAGCCGGTGGCGATCATCTGGAACAGCAGGGACTCCATGACGGCCAGTGGCGGCAGTGCGCGGATGAAGCCGCCGGGCTGGCGGTTGCGCAGGTGCCGGTCCTGGATGGACAGCAGGATCGACTGCAGCACGGCGAGCCCGAGGATGCTGTAGGCGAGCAGCGAACAGAGGATATGCAATTCCAGTTGCCAGGACGAATCCGTGAGCAGGTGTCCGCCGGGCCAGGCCAGCGTCAACCCGATGGTCGCGGCGGCCACCGGAAACAGGGCAATGCCGAGGTTGCCTACCGGCTGGAACAGGGCAGAGACCGCGAGCAACACCGCGCTTGTCAGGGCGATGAGCGAGGCGGCATAGACAAAGCCGAGGTTCAGGCCGTGTGGTGTAATCACCTCCGGATAGAGGATGAATGCATGTACCAGGATGGCCGTCAGCGCGATCAGGATCGGCTGGTCGAGGCGCTGCGTGCCGCTGCCGCTGCCGCGTGACAGGCGCATCATCAGCAGGCCGCTGGCCAGCAGGTAGAGCGCGATCGACAGCAATCCCGGCAACACTGAAATCATGGGTGAATCATCGCATAACTGCCGTACCCAGAGAAGTGTCCGGCCGGAAATGCAGTTATACTCTGCACACCCAATCCAGTCAGCCAGCCGGGACCAGCGCAAACATGTTCGACAATCTGAGTGAACGCCTGTCAAAAACCATTCGCAACCTGCGTGGCCAGGGGCGACTGACCGGGGACAACATCAGGGACGCCCTGCGCGATGTGCGCATGGCGCTGCTTGAAGCGGATGTCGCCCTGCCGGTTGTCAAGGATTTCATCGAGCGGGTGCGCGAGCGGGCCACGGGGCAGGAGGTCTCGAAGAGCCTGACACCCGGCCAGACCCTGGTGAAGATCGTCAATGACGAGCTCGTTCACATCATGGGTGATGCCAACGATGCACTCGACCTGAGCGTTCAGCCGCCGGCGGTAATCCTGATGGCAGGACTGCAGGGATCGGGCAAGACCACCAGCAGTGCAAAGCTTGCGCGCCTGCTGGCAGAGCGTGAAAAGAAATCGGTACTGCTGACGAGTTGCGATATCTACCGGCCGGCGGCCATCGATCAGCTGCAGACGCTGGCAGGGGAGGTCGACGCGGCATTTTTCCCGAGTGATACCCGGCAGGATCCGGTCGAGATCGCCGGCAACGCCATCACGCATGCCCGGCAGAAGCATATCGACGTGGTCATCGTCGACACGGCCGGACGCCTGCACATCGACGACGATATGATGGACGAGATCCGGCGGCTGCATGCCGCCGTCAACCCGGTCGAGACCCTGTTCGTGGTCGACAGCATGACCGGCCAGGATGCAGCCAACACGGCGCGCACGTTCAATGAAGCATTGCCGCTTACCGGCGTGATCCTTACCAAGGCCGATGGTGATGCGCGCGGCGGGGCGGCGCTGTCGATACGCGCTATCACCGGCAAGCCGATCAAGTTCATCGGCGTCGGTGAGAAGACTGCGGCACTGGAGCCGTTTTACCCGGACCGCATCGCATCCCGCATTCTTGGCATGGGCGACGTGCTCAGCCTGGTGGAGGAGGCCGAGCAGAAGGTCGACCGCGAGGCGGCCGCGAAGCTGGCGAAGAAGATCTCGAAGGGCAAGGGCTTCGACATGAATGACTTCCGGGACCAGCTGGACCAGATGCTGAACATGGGCGGGCTGGCCGGACTGGTCGACAAGTTGCCCGGTGCGGCACAGTTGCCGAAAGGTGGCATGCCGGATGACCGGCAGGTGCATCTCATGAAAGCCATCATCAATTCCATGACGCCCGGGGAGCGGGCCCATCCAGCCATCATCAAGGGATCACGCCGCCGCCGCATCGCGGCCGGTTCCGGCACGCAGGTCCAGGACGTCAATCGCCTGCTCAAACAACACCTGCAGATGCAGAAAATGATGAAGAAGATGTCCAAAGGCGGGATGGCGAAAATGCTGCGCGGTATGAAAGGCGGGGGTCCTGCCGGACTGCCGTTCTAGATTTAAATTTAAAAGGGGACAAATTTAAAAGGAATTTAAAAGGGGACAGACCACGTTTTAAAATTTAAAAGGGGACAGACCACGTTTTTTAGTTAAACCTCCCTTCCTGGACGAGTGCCCGGGAGAAAAAACGTGGTCTGTCCCCTTTTAAATTTTTTAAATTTTGGTCTGTCCCCTATAAAAACAAACGGTGGCCTAAGCCACCGTGGAAGTCTGCGCAAATGCGATATCTATGTGCTGATTATTGTTGTAGCACTTATTGTGGTGTTGGCAGTCAATATCGCCGCGCATGCAAGTTATTGTTGATTATGCTACGAGCTATTGTTCTTGGACTCGGTTTTCCCCTCCCCCGGTATATTCTGCTTCTTGTGTGCTCGGGGTAATAGCAGCAATTGCTGTGCCAAGTCCGAAAATCTCATGGATCAGAATGACTTGCCGCCAGGCGGGTAAATGGCCGCTGTCCAAGTGGTGGCCACCCAGTAAGGTATCCCGACACTACAGGACACAATTCGGCTGCAATACACATGCATAAATATGTATATAATATAATAAGATAGAGAGTTATCCCTGCAGCTTCCCCGGAGTTCACAAAACTGTAACGAAATTCGACACTCGCACCCGCGTGCCGGCCGGGGTCCGTGTGCCGCGTGAGTATGGCTTTAATTGCCTGCAAGCCTTCACATTTTTGGGGATTCGCGTAAAATTGCCCGGCTTTCAACAGGCGCTGCTCGCCACGGGTGCGGGCGCGTCCATATCGAACTCAATTGAGGATACTGGTTTTATGGTGACGATCAGAATGTCACGTGGCGGTGCGAAGAAGCGGCCGTTCTATCACATCGTGGTGTCAGACAGCCGCAACTCGCGGGACGGGCGCTGCATCGAGCGGATCGGCTTTTTCAATCCGATTGCAAAGGGCGGAGAAGAACGTCTGCGCATCGACAGCGCGCGCGCCGAGCACTGGACCGCACAGGGTGCGCAGGTGTCTGACCGGGTTTCCCGGCTTCTGAAGGAACAGCAGGCGCAATAATCCCTGCCTGCATGCAGGTCGTGATGCAGGTGCCGGAAAACAGCACTCAGGCAGATGATCTGCTGGTCATGGGGCGGATTGCCGCGCCCTACGGTGTGCAGGGCTGGATACGCGTTACGGCATTTACCGAGATACCGGAAAACCTGCTGGAATATACGCCCTGGTACCTTGGCCAGCAGGGCGAGTGGCGCGAGGCCCGCTTGCTGGAAGGCAAGCCCCATGGCAAGGGGCTGGTGGTCCGGCTGGAAGGCTGTGCGGACCGCGATACGGCAGCGGCATTGAGCGGAACGGATATTGCTGTCTGTCGCAAGCAGTTGCCGGAGACGCAGGAAAACGAATATTACTGGAGCGACCTGATCGGTTTGCAGGTTGTCACCACTGACGGCACGGCCCTGGGCCGGGTCGATCATTTGCTGGAAACCGGTGCGAATGACGTGCTGGTGATTCACGGAGACCGGGAACGGCTGGTGCCGTTTGTGCAGGGTGATGTCATACGCTCGATCGATCTCGGCACGGGCGAGATCCGCGTTGACTGGGACCCGGATTTCTAGACGGGCGGTGCCGTGCGTATAGACGTCGTGACACTGTTTCCCGACATGATCCGGGAACACAGCGGCTATGGGATCCAGGGGCGCGCCATTGACAGCGGCCTGCTCGAACTGCTGACGTGGAATCCGCGGGATTTCACCACTGACCGTCACGGCAGTGTTGATGACCGGCCGTACGGCGGCGGTCCCGGGATGGTCATGCAGGTACAGCCCTTGCGGGATACCTTGCGGGCGATACAGCAGGCGGCAGCCGGCGGGCGCGTAATTTTCCTGTCGCCGCAGGGGGCGCGGTTCACGCAGGAAAAGGCGCGTGAACTGGCAGGCAGCGATCGCCTGGTACTCGTATGCGGCCGCTATGAAGGTGTGGATGAACGCTTCATCGACACGGAAGTGGATGAAGAGCTGTCGGTCGGCGACTACGTACTCAGTGGCGGCGAGTTGCCGGCCCTGCTGGTGATGGATGCGGTCACCCGGTTGTTGCCCGGCGCGCTGGGCGATGCGGACTCGGCGCAGGAAGATTCGTTTATGGATGGCCTGCTCGATTATCCGCACTACACGCGGCCTGAAGTCATTGACGGCTTGCGGGTGCCGGAGGAATTACTGGGTGGCAACCACGAGGTCATCCGCCGCTGGCGCGCGAGGCAGGCGCTGGGCCGGACCTGGCTGCGGCGGCCGGACCTGCTGGAGGCAATGCAGCTGGACAAGGAGCAGCAGGCGCTGCTCGACGAATTTATCAGGGACAACGAACAGGCAATTGAGTGATCAATAGCCGGCAAACAGAGGATGCAGACATGAGCAACATTATCGAACAGCTCGAGCAGGAGCAGATGCGCAAGGACATTCCGGAATTCGGTCCGGGTGATACGGTCACCGTGCAGGTCAAGGTGAAGGAGGGCAATCGCGAGCGCCTGCAGGCTTTCGAGGGTGTGGTGATTGCCAAGCGCAACCGCGGCCTGAACTCTGCATTTACCGTGCGCAAGATTTCACACGGCGAGGGCGTGGAGCGCGTGTTCCAGACACACAGCACCTCGATCGGCTCCATCAAGGTCAAGCGCCGCGGCGACGTGCGCCGCGCCAAGCTTTACTACCTGCGTGAGCTGTCCGGCAAATCCGCACGCATCAAGGAAAAGCTCTAGACCGGTACCGTCTGCCGATTATCTACGCTAACGGGCACCTGTCGGGTGCCCGTTATGCGTTCCGGGGGAGAACAATATGCATCGGTCAGCAAGCAGCTATTCGCTGGTACTGGACTCGCCAGTGGGGCGGCTGGGCATCCGGCTCGGGCATGAGGCCGTCAGCCGGCTTGATTACCTGCCCCGATCAGTGCCCCTGAAGGCGGCCGGCACCCGCTTCGAGCAGCGCATCGCCCGGGCAATCGAAAACTACTTTGACCATCCGGCAGTGCCGTTCGCACTGCCGCTCGAGCTGGCCGGCACGCCGTTCCAGCAGCGTGTCTGGTCGGCCCTGCAGGCGATTCCCCCCGGCGAAACCCGCACTTATGCCGGGCTGGCTCACCAGCTCGACAGTGGTGCACGTGCCGTTGGCAATGCCTGTCGCCGCAATCCCGTGTCCATCGTGGTGCCCTGTCACCGCGTCGTTGCGGCGAACGGCATGGGCGGTTACTCCGGGCGGACCGGCGAGCGTGCGATCTGGCGCAAACACTGGCTGTTGTCCCATGAGGGAGCGAGCTGCCGGGGCTTGAAATCGCACCCGCCCACCCCAACTGTTGGTACACAACCTGTAACCCGGAGGACAACCCGCGCATGACCGTCGATACCCAGAAGGAAACGCTCGAGTTCCAGACCGAGGTGAAGCAACTGCTGCACCTCATGATCCACTCCCTTTATTCCAACAAGGAAATCTTTCTGCGCGAACTGATTTCCAACGGCTCGGATGCCTGTGACAAGCTGCGTTTCGAGGCGCTGGGCAATGATGCCCTGTACGAGGACGACAGCAGTCTGCGTATCCGTGTCGACCATGACAGGGATGCGCGCACCGTGACGATCACGGACACCGGCATCGGTATGACGCGCGACGAGGTGGTCGAGAACATCGGTACCATCGCCAAGTCGGGTACCCGCCAGTTTTTCGAGAGCCTGACCGGTGACCAGGCGAAGGATACCCAGCTGATTGGCCAGTTCGGTGTGGGTTTCTATTCCGCGTTTATCGTCGCCGACAGGGTGACCCTGACCACGCGCCGTGCGGGCCTGCCGACCGGGCAGGGCGTACGCTGGGAGTCCGGCGGCGACGGCAGTTTTACCCTCGAGACCATTGACCGCAAGACCCGCGGTACCGAGGTCGTGCTGCACCTGCGCGAGGGCGAGGATGAATTCCTCGACGGCTTCCGTTTGCGCAGCATCATCCACAAGTATTCCGACCACATTCCGCTGCCGATCGAGATGCTGCGCGAGGCGGGTGCCGAAGAGGAAGCGGACAAGACTGAATACGAAGCGGTCAACAAGGCCTCTGCCCTGTGGACACGACCGCGCAGCGAGATCAGCGAAGAGGAATACACCGGGTTCTACAAGCACGTGGCACATGATTTCGAGGACCCGATGAAATGGATCCACAGTCATGTGGAGGGTGCGCAATCCTACAAGTCCCTGTTCTACATTCCGGGCCGGGCACCGTTCGACCTGTATGACCGCGACAGTCGTCACGGCATCAAGCTGTATGTCAATCGCGTCTTCATCATGGACGATGCCGAACAGCTGATGCCGTACTACCTGCGTTTCGTGCGTGGCCTGGTCGACTCCGACGACCTGCCGCTGAACGTCTCGCGCGAGATCCTGCAGCACAACAGGCTGATCGACACCATCCGGGCCGGCTCCATCAAGAAAGTGCTCGGCTTGCTGGAGACAATGGCAAAGGACGAGCCGGAACAGTACGCGATCTTCTGGAAACTGTTTGGCAATGTCATGAAAGAAGGCCCGGGCGAGGACCTCGCCAACCGCGAGCGTATTGCCAGACTGCTGCGCTTCTCCAGCACGGAGACCGACACCGAGGCGCAGATGGTTTCGCTGGATGATTATATCGAGCGCATGAAAGAGGGTCAGGAGAAGATTTACTACGTTACGGCCGACAGTTTTGCCGCGGCAAAGAGCAGTCCGCACCTGCAGATCTTCCGGCGCAAGGGTATCGAGGTGCTGTTGCTGTCGGATCGTGTCGACGAGTGGCTGGTCTCCCACCTGCACGAATACGACGGCAGGCAGCTGGTATCGATTGCCAAGGGTGAACTGGACCTGGACCAGCTGGCGGACGAGGAAGAAAAGCAGGCCGCGAAAAAGATCGAGGGTGAATTTGCCGATACGGTCAAGCGTATGCAGGATGCACTGGGTGAGCGTGTCAAGGAGGTCCGCATCAGCCAGCGGTTGACGGATTCGCCGTCCTGCCTGGTGATGGGAGAACAAGATATGGCCGTGCACATGCAGCAGATGCTGAAACAGGCCGGGCACGAGGTGCCGGTTATCAAGCCGGTACTGGAAATCAATCCGGCGCATCCGCTGGTGAGTCGCCTGCAGCAGGAGACTGACGACGACCGGTTTGCCCGCTGGGCCCATATCCTGCTGGACCAGGCCATGCTCAGCGAGGGCGGACAGCTGGAGGACCCGGCCGGTTTCGTCAACCGGCTGAACGAATTGCTCCAGGAAGTGACTTAACCGGTGTAATACCCACCCTGGTGGCTGTCCCGCCCGGCGCGACAGCCGCTATTCCCGGAACTGCTCCGCCAGGAAGCGGGCGAGGCGACAGGTGCGGCCATGTCAGGAACAGCAAAGCCTGAATTACTTGCCACGGTCTTCTCCGACTACATCTGCCCGTTCTGCTATATCGGCGATCTCCGCCTGGAGCGGCTGCGCGAACACTTCGCCCTGCAGATCAACTGGTGCATGCTCGAGATTCATCCGGAAACGCCCGCGACGGGCACGCCGGTCAGCGAGCTGGGCTATCCGCCACAGCGCTGGCAAACCATGATGGATAATCTCGACCGGCTCGCCGGGGAAGAGGGCGCCACCCTGCGTACCCATGATTTCACCACCCGTTCGCATCAGGCACTGCTGCTGGCCGAGGCGGCCAAGGAGGCCGGTGCCGACGTGTTTTACGCACTTCATCGCCGGCTGTTCACGGCATTTTTCGAGGACGGGCTGAATATCGGCGATGAAACCGTACTGGCCGGACTGGCCGCCGCCTGCGGCGTGCCGGGTGATATCGTCAAACGCGCCTGGTCGGATGAAAAGTATGAGCAGAGGCTGGAGCAGAATCTGGCAATGGCCGGAAAATACGGGGTGCGCGCCACACCGACGGTCTTTTTCAGCGAGACCACGCGCCTGGACGGCGCCTTGCCGTTCGAGGCCTTTCTGAAGGCAGCGCGACAGGGACTGGAAGAGCAGCACGGTCCGGGAAATTAAAAACTGTCTCGCGCTAAGCCGCGAAGTCGCAAAGAAAACACCAAAACCATTGCCACAGAGAACACA